>Ga0208257_1000007_pt1 | contig 114541 bp, 165 predicted proteins | sample CryBogCBH10Sep07_FD_184610 | JGI IMG/M metagenome (GOLD analysis project Ga0208257, IMG submission 184610) | Freshwater microbial communities from Crystal Bog, Wisconsin, USA - CBH10Sep07 (SPAdes) | ecosystem: Environmental > Aquatic > Freshwater > Lake | place: Crystal Bog, Wisconsin, USA... | reverse complement strand
AAGCTATTCAATATATTGGTGATGAAAATCAAATCAATTACGAAGAAGTTTGCAAGATTCTTGGTTGTAAATTACCAGAAGAATTAGGTCCAGTTGATGCGGATGATGAAATTGAAGAAGGTGAAATGTGCCAAACATGTCATCACAATCCATGTGAGTGTGATGAGAGTGTAGAAGAATCATTTACATTTGAAAGTCTTTACAAAAAGTTAGCATGGTTATCTGAAGAATCAACTAGTGAAAAAGATGACAAGGCAGAAAAGGCTGCTAAAAAAGTTGCAAAAGATATTGAATATGATGAAGGTCACAAAGGTAAAGATGATGACAAAGCTGAAAAAGCTGGTAAAAAAGTCAAAAAAGATATCGAGTATGATGACAAAAAAGATAAGAAACTTGACGAATGGGCAAACGATGCAGGTCCTGGTAAAACAGTATCTGACACTACATTTGAACAAGACATTGAGTTTATGACTAAGGTTATTGCAGGTGGCTTGAATAAACCTAAATCAACAGGTCAAACAACAATACCTGTTATTGCTGGTCAAACATCACGTATGGGTGTTAAGGAGTCAAAACAACTTAACGAATCTATTACTGATTGGAAAAAACTAGCTGGTATCTAATCGTACACAGCACTCAAAATACCCGGGCAACCGGGTATTTTTTTGGATAGATGTTTCTAAAAAAACGATAAATACTTTATGATTAGGTATACATAACATGAGCCAACAAAATATAGACTTTGGATCCTTTCCTGATGATCCTTCCGCTGACGCAATAAGAACCGCTTTTCAAAAAGTACAAAATAACTTTACACAGTTATTCAATGCTAATTCTGAATCGGCAGTTTTATCAGTAAATAATACCCCAAGTGCAGGTATAACTGTTAACTCACCTACAGGTAACGTTGTAGTTAGTGCTAACATTGCATGTGTAAGAGTTTCAACAACATCATTGGTGATGGGTACTGGTGCTGATAACACAAAGAGTAATGCAACTATTGTAAATAGTTCTCAAACACTAAACATAGATATTAATCCTGCAGTAGTTCAATCTAACTATTTTGCTGATGTAGGCAATAATTTATCAAAGTTCAATGGAACATTAACAGCAAATTCTAATAGCCAACCTAATATAACAACTATAGGTACATTAACAGGATTAAATGTATCAGGTAACGCATCATTTACAGGTTCAAATGTTAGTGTTGGTAATGTAGCAAATTTACATATTCCGGGAGGTAGTGCAGGCTACGTGTTAGCAACTAATGGTAGTGGAAATTTATTTTGGTCTGCTGTTGCAACAGGTAACGGGAGCCCCGGAGGATTGAATTCATATGTGCAATTTAATAACACCGGTGGTTTTGGTGGTAGCGCAAATTTCACGTTTGATAGCGCAAATGATATATTAACAGTAGATGGCAATATAATAGCAAATAATATAGTTGCCAATACGTTAACAGGTGCATATGCAAATGGTAATAGTAGTATTTCAATATCTTCCAATAACTATATTAACCTTATTGCAATAAGTAACACTACTGCTACCATTACCGATACAGGTATTAATGTTGCAGGGTATGTTAATGCATCGGGAAATATCAATTCTGCTAATGCAAATTTAGGTAATTTAGTAACAGCTAATTATTTTAGCGGTGATGGACATTTACTTAGTAATTTAAGTATAGGTAATGCAAGTGTATCTAATGCCAATTATGCATCTTTTGCTGGTGTGGTAACTACAAATGCTCAACCTAATATTACGAGCGTTGGTAATTTAACTGGATTGACTGTTAATGGGAATGCAAATACAAATTCATTAACTGTTAATGGTAATACAATAATCACTGGTAATTTAGAAGTTCAAGGTAATGCAATATATTATAATGTAACTTCATTTGATGTAGAAGATCCTATTATATCATTAGGTGGCGGTCCTAACGGTAATGCATTAATAACCAATGATGGTAAAGATAGAGGTATTGAGTTACAGTATTATACTACAACTCCAGTAACAGCATTCATGGGTTGGACTAATGCCAATAGTGAATTTGCATTTGGAAGTAATATAACTTTAGCTTCTAATGGTGTAGTAATATACAACAGTTTAGGCAATGTGCGTGGTTTAACCTGGTTAGGTAATGCAACTGGTGGTTTTGCAAATTTTGCAAATGCTAACTTAGGTAATAGTGCAAATGCCAATTACTTTGTTGGTAACTTATATGGACAAGCCAATACTGCATCAACAGCTGGTACTGTAACTACAAATGCACAACCTAATATCAATAGTGTGGGGACATTAACAAGTCTTACAGTAACCGGTAATACAACTAGCGGTAATTTTGTTGGTACTCTTGCAAATGGTAACAGCAACATTAATATATTAGGTGGTGGAAATATTAATTTTAATGCCGTTGGTGTTAGCATTGCTAATATAACTGGTACCGGTATTAATGTAGCGGGTACAGGTAATTTTACCGGTAATTTATCTGCAAGTGCATTCATTGGTGTGTTGGCTAATGGTAATAGTAATGTGAGTATTCCAAGTGCCAACGGCAATGTAGTAATAACCGCAGTAGGTAATTCAACATTAATAGTTACTGGAACTAATGTTAATGTTGCAGGTTCATTAACTGCTACCGGTAACATTACAGCTAATAATTTTATTGGTAACGTAGTTGGTAATATATCAGGTAACATTACTGTAAATGGTAGTAACACACAAGTGTTATTTAACGACAACGGTAATGCAAATGCTACCGCAGGATTTACATTTAACAAGACATCAAATCTTGTTACAATGACAGGTAATTTAATAACAGCTAATGCTAATTTGGGTAATGCCGCAACAGCTAATTATTTTATAGGTAGTGGTAATAACTTAAGTAATATTCAAGGTGCTAATGTAACAGGTGCAGTAGCATACGCAACAACGGCCAATGCAGTAGCAGGGGCTAACGTAACTGGTGCAGTAGCATACGCAACAACGGCCAATGCAGTAGCAGGTGCTAACGTAACAGGTGCGGTATCATATGCAACTACAGCTAACTCAGTGGCAGGAGCTAATGTAACAGGTGCAGTAGCATACGCAACAACGGCCAATGCAGTAGCAGGTGCTAACGTAACAGGTGCGGTATCATATGCAACTACAGCGAACTCAGTAGCTGCCGCAAATATAACAGGTACGATTAATCTAGCAAATTATGCAACTACAGCTAACTCAGTGGCAGGAGCTAATGTAACAGGTGCAGTGGCATACGCAACAACTGCTAATTCAGTAGCAGGTGCCAATGTAAGCGGTACTGTTGCTAATGCAAATAACTCTGCATACTTAAATACATATACTCAAAGTTCGTCAAACACTGGAAATACTATTGCATTAAGAGATGTAAATGGTAATTTATCAGCAAACTATTTTATCGGTAACGGTAGTCAATTAACCGGTATTACAGTAGGAGCCGGCTCACAACTCATTAATGGTAATTCAAATGTTACTGTATACGGAAATAGTAACATTGCAATATCCATAGGAGGGACAGCAAATACTGCGGTATTTACTAGTACCGGTGTGAATGTTTCTGGTTACACTAATTTAACTGGCAATTTAACCTCAGGCAATGCTAATTTGGGTAATGCCGCAACAGCTAATTATTTTATAGGTAGTGGTAATAACTTAAGTAATATTCAAGGTGCTAACATATCAGGTAATGTTGGTAACGCACTAAATGCATATGCAGTAGCTGGTGCTAACGTTACTGGCGCTGTAGCATACGCAACTACAGCCAATGCAGTAGCAGGGGCTAACGTAACTGGTCAAGTTGGTAATGCATTGGTTGCCGGTACTGTTTATGGTAATGCACAGGGTAATATTACAAGTGTTGGTACATTAACTGGATTAAGTGTTAATGGTACATTGACCGCAGTTAACATCACAGCAAATACAGGTTTAATTACTGGTACACTAGCAACAGCGGCACAGCCAAACATCACTAGTGTTGGCACACTAACTAGTTTAGCAGTTACTGGTAATATCAGTGGTGCTAATATAACTGCAAGTGCGTATCATATTCGTTCAGTTGGAACGGGTATTTCAGCAGCCGGATCAACACAGGGTACTGCTACAACACTTACAAAAGAAATTAATGTAGTATCTACTGTTAGCAGTGGTCAAGGTGTTATATTACCAACCGCAGTTGCTGGTATGGTTATACATATAACAAACACTAGTGCAAATGCATTACTTGTTTATCCAGCATCAAGTGGTATAATTAATTCACTAAGTGCTAATGCAGGATACACTCAAGGTGCGGGTGCAACAATAACTTATATCGCTCCAACTACTACACAATGGTACACTGGTGGCGCAACTTATTCATAAGGAAAATACAATGATAACATTAGATTTATTAACTCATGTGTGTCCTAAAACACACCAAAGCGTTCTTGAAAGCTATCTTGAACCATTAAACACAGTTGCTGATTATTATGAAATGAATGTTAATCCAGCAAGAGTTGCAGGATTTATAGCACAAGTAGCGCATGAGTCAGGTGGGTTTAATGCTACGATAGAAAATCTAAATTATAGTGCTAAGGGATTAATGGTAACATTTAAAAAATATTTCCCAACAGAAGAATTAGCATTGCAGTATGAACGTCAACCTGAAAAGATTGCTAATCGTGTTTATGCAAATCGTATGAACAATGGCGATGAGGCTAGCGGTGATGGTTTCAAATTTAGAGGTCGTGGTTTAATTCAATTGACTGGTCGTGACAATTATACTAAATTTGCAAATGATTTAGGCATTAGTTTAGATGATACAGTAGTTTATATGGGTACACCAAATGGTGCTACTGCAAGTGCTGGATGGTTTTGGGATAATAACAAATTAAATCAATATTGCGATAGTGGTGATTTTGTAACACTAACCAAACGTATCAACGGTGGTACAATTGGTTTAGAAGAAAGAAAACACAATTTTGATATAGCAATGCAGTATCTACAAGGTTAAAATGGCACAACCAATTTGGAACACACCCTCAGGATCCTCAATAGGAACATATCCATACGGCATTAGTATGGCATTTCCACTGTCGGCATCACCGGTAAGTCCCGCAACAACAATTACATATACACTATTAGCCGGAGCATTACCAACTAATCTTGTATTAGATTCAACTACAGGTATCATTAGTGGAATTCCAACATTAGTTACAACTAGCACAACTACTACATTTGCTGTACGTGCCACAGACGATTTAGGTAATTTACGTGATGCTACATTTAGTATTACGATTACTGGAGTTGCAGTACCTCAATTTACAACACCAAGCGGTTCATTATTGAGTACACAAGATAGTATTTGGACACAAATACAAATTGAATATTCTAATCCAAATACTAGTAATCCAGTTATTGTAGAAGTACAAGAAGGTTTTCTTCCTCCAGGATTAGAAATTTCAACTAGTGGATTAATACAGGGTTATCCTGAGCCACCTGTTATTGATTTAACACTACCTTTAATAACAACAGTAGCATTATCTACAGTTTCATCAACAAATTCTATATACTGTTTAAGTGTAACAGGATTTTCAGTTGGCAGACCTATTATTTTTGATAACGTATTTGGCGGAATAACAGCTGACCAAACATATTATGTTGCATCAATTGATACAGTAAATAATGCGTTTACTATTTCTTCTACACAAAATGGTAGCACATTTATATTAAGTGATGCAACTGGAGTAATGAGTGTTCGTTTACCTCCTGTATCTGTAGGTGAACCAACAATTACAACGTATAATTTTACTCTTAGATTATTAAGCCCGTTGGGTGGTAATCTTGTGGGTTACTCAATAACAGTAATTAATCAGAATACTCCTGTTAGTCAAGGTGGTCCTGGTAACCCACCTAATACTAGAGTACCTACTATACTAAACACTAGACCATTAACTATTTCAGTAAATGCAAATGATCCATATTATGGGTATTATATATTACCACCAGTAAGTCCGTCTGTAAATGCATTTATAGGAACATTTGAAAGTGGTAATTTATTTGCCTTTAAAGTAATAGGTTATGATTTTGATGGTAATTCACTACAGTATATCTATTCAAATTTACCTCGAGGTTTAACTGGTGATCCTAATACAGGATGGATAACAGGAACACCAATGTTATCCAGTTCCGGAATAAACAATTTCTCATTCAATGTAAGTGTAAGAAAAGCCGGCAACACAAGTATTAGTAGTGTTAACTTTAATTTTTCATTCAATGTTAGTTTAAATGTTACTGGAATAATTACATGGATCACACCTAGTAATTTAGGTGAAATATATAACGGCACAATAAGTACGCTAAGTGTATTAGCCACTAGTGATACACCATTAGAATACAGATTGGTATCTGGTACACTACCCCCTAATTTAACATTATTAAGCAACGGCGAATTGACAGGTTTCGTAGCGGATCAACCAACAAACCAATTGTTGTCCGTTGGAGCCACAACAGATTTCACATTTACTGTTCAGGCGTATTCACCTACATTTAATGTAGTGCAATCAAATAACACATTTACTGTAACTGTGTTACAAAATTTTAGCCAACCCACTGATACATTATACATAAAGGCAACACCTTCATTAAATGATAGAAATATTATTAATTCATTGTTAAATGATGATACATTAATACCAACTAGTATGTTGTATAGACCTGACGATGAGTACTTTGGAAAAGCCACTGATGTAGTGTACGAACATGCTTATGGTATATTTGCAAGTGACATACAAGAATACCTTGAAGCAGTTACTCAAAATCATTATTGGAGAAATATTACATTAGGTCAACTAAAAACTGCTGTAGCAAAAGATGATAACGGTAATATAATTTACGAAGTCGTTTACAGCGAAGTTATAGATAACTTAGTAAATTCAAATGGTCAAAGTGTTCCCATGAGTATATATTGGCCAGTGGCAATTGATTTAAATTTGGGGCCTTGGTATACTAGCGTTACAAACATTTACACAAGCTACATTGAGTTACTAAATCAACAATATTATACAAGTTTGACCCCAGGTTACGCACGAACATTATATCCAAATAGTTTGTATAACATGCGTACACGTGTAGGTGAGGTGGTTGGACAAGTTTATAATAGCAGTTTGTTACCATTATGGATGACAAGTCAACAAGCAGACGGTAGCACGTTAGGTTATACTCAAGCATGGGTAATATGTTATACTAAACCAGGATTTGCATCAACTATTCAAGCAAACATACAAAACAACTGGCCATATACATTAAATCAAATTAATTTTAGAATTGATAGATTTAGTGTAGATAAAAGTGCTACCTATGATTATGACAATAATCTTAATCCTCCCGCATGGACAGGATTACCTAGCGCAAGTCCAACACCAAATCCATTGGATAGTGAAGATTTTTATGTATTATTCCCTAGACAAACTATTTTACCGGACAAAACTCAATACTAAATACACTATGGAACATAAAAAATGAGCAATATTAACACTAACCCAATCAATGTAAATTATCCAGTACCGGGCGTTAACAATAACAGCCAAGGTTTCCGTGACAACTTTGCATCTATTGTAACCAATTTAGATATTGCAAGTACTGAAATCACAGACTTGCAAAATAATGTAGTTGTTAAAAACGCATTAAAAAATACCACTGTCAATAATGACATGGCTAATACATTAATTAGCAATGCAAGTACCAGAAGTTTTAGAGCAACTACATACAATTTAGGTAACGCACTAAGCGGTACTGTATTGGTAAACGTTACATTAGGTGACGTACAATATGGTACAGTTGCGGCAAACACAGTTTTTAACTTTGGTAGCTGGGCACCAACAGGAACACAAAGTAATGTTACATTACAATTAGCCATATCAAATGCAAACGCTGTAATTAGTTTTTCAGGTAACGTTATCACCGGTAATAATTATGGTGCTAGTACGTTAGAAAATTATTCAATGACTGGTAATTTAGTTAGCGTTACTGCACCAAATGGTGTAGCACAGTTGAATTATCTTATTAGTTCATTAGATTGCGGTAATTCATTATCAATTTCGCCAATCAATAGACCAAGACAATCAACACAAGTTCAAACTAGATTAATTTCTCCAGTTGGATTTAATGGAGATGTACCCGGTGATATTGCAGTAGGACCTTCACTATCACAACTAACTATAACTTCAAGCAATTCTAACAACTGTTTTAGTACTACTGATACTACAAGTCAATTATACACAGATTTACCTGTTGTGTTTACAGGTGTAAGTTTTGAGGCTAACGTTTTATCAGGGGCAACTTATTATGTTAAAAATGTTGTAAGTAGTAATTCATTTACAATTTCAAGTACAATAGGCGGAAGTAATGTTGTGTTAGCTGGTAGTAGTGGATTAATGTATGCCAATCCAGTTAACTACTTATATATTGCAACTGATACCTATGAACCTAATTCATCAGTAGTATATTCTAGGAATGTATTAAGCACAGCATCAGCTACAAATAATATTACCCTAGGTACTCCAGACACAACATCACTTGTAGTAAATAGTCCTATTATTTTTACTGCAAACATTGGTGGATTGTATGCAAATACAGTTTATTATATCAAATCAATTTCTAGTCCAAATATCACAGTAAGCCAATCACGCACAAATGGTGTAGCCGGAACATTAGTAACATTAACGACAGCCACTGGTAATACCGCAACTACAGCCAATGTATTTGTTGGTGATGATATTTGGCAACAGATTCCAATACTCCCAAGTGTAACGCCAAATGCATTTACAACATTGAATGTCGCTAGTGATATTACAGCAGGTGGTAATATATCTGCTACTGGTAATATTCTTTCTTCAGGATCCATTACGTCAAATAGTACTGGTGGAATAGGTTATAGCGCAGGTGCTGGCGGTACAGTAACACAAACTGGTTCACGTACTAGTGGTGTAACTATCAATAAAACAACAGGTGCAATCACTCTTGTGTCTGCGGCAGGTTCTTCTTCATATGTCTCATTTACTGTTACTAACAGTACAGTTGGTGCTAACGATGTTATTATTGTTAATCAAAAAGCTGGCATAGACAAATATGAAGCATATATATCAACAGTAGCCGCAGGTAGCTTTCAAATCACATTTGCTGACAGGACTGGAACAACAGTTGAACAACCCATATTTAGTTTTGCAGTTATTAAGGGCGCAGTGGCGTAAATGGAACATCCTTTTATACACAACTTATCAGATAAAACAATAGAAGAACTACAAGAAACCATTGGTAAATTAACAACTAAACTTACGTTTGCATATCGCACGGGCAACGGCCCGCTTATCAGTCAATTACAGATGGCTCTAGAAAGTTACCGTAAAGAAAGCGGTAAAAAATTAGATGAGTTGCTTAATAAACAAAATATCAAAACAGGTGTCAATATTGAGCAAAAAGCAAATACAGTAGAGGAACATAAACTGTGGCGACAAAAATAGAACGTGATTTTAGATTCATGGCAGGTGTTCATTTTGAAAAAAAATTTATAATGAACGTGTATGAAGTAAAATTAGGTATGGAAGTAGAAACAGAATCCATACTTGAACAAAATATTGCTATGGATAGAATCATTTATTTTTTAGGTGAATGTTTATCTGATAGCGTTTTCATAGAATCAAAAGAAACACAAGCTATAGACCACTATATAAAAGCAGGTATGAAAGTTTGTACTCTTCCTGAAGAACCATACGACCAAATTATAGCAATGCTGTTGATATTAAAATGCAATTTTATTACTGAAGGTAGATTGTTAATACGTCATATTGAATTAAAATCAGAATTAAGTGATAATGTTAAATTTATATATGATTTAGAAAGTGCGGCAAACAATCCATTTGATAGAAAAAGTTGGTGGTTAGATAAATACCCAACTATCTGTGATTTAGTAAAAAATAATAAAAAAGAAAAAATTGTAAAATTAACCAAATCAATCGATTGGAAAATGGTTGGATTAGAGTGGGAAGATGAGTCTAGTATTGCCGATATATTAGAGTTAAAAAATGAAGCTAACAGACCAGAATAGTTGATTTCTTTAATAAAATGTAGTATCATTGACACATGCGTACTGACATATACGGTCAAATAATTTTAAACGAAAACGATTTATGCGAATTGTATTTGTGTGATCCTAATCGTGTGATAAAAACTGCATATACTGATACTAAAATTAAATTAAATGAAGACATAAACATTGATTTATTTGAATATGTTGATCCAAAACTATCAGTTGAAGAATTTGATGAATTACAACAAAACATGTGGTATCTACCTAAAGAATATCTAGATATGGATATTGCTAAATGGATTTTAGACCAATGTGCTAATGAAACTGAATTACAACGTGCAGGTGAAGAATTATTGTTGTTTCAAGACCGTGGAATGTTTACTTTATTAAAATACTTAAAGTATCTAGTAGACACAATGAGAGCCAACAATATAGTTTGGGGAGTTGGTAGGGGTAGTAGTGTTGCTAGTTTTATATTGTTTTTGATAGGAATTCACCGCATAAATAGTTTATACTATGATTTGTCAATAGATGAATTTCTAAAATAAGGAGAAAATTATGTCAGTATACAGAACAGCAATGGGTAAAAATGTAGATATGTCTGCGCTACGTGCTAAAAATGAAAAAGTACGAGCAGTCGGTAATGTAAAAAATTTAAATGCACGTGGTGACACCATTGATGCATTTGGTAAAGTGATTGTACCCGTAACAGAAAAGGTTGGAAATGCATACGCTAAAACAGTAGGTAATCGTTCAGCACAAGTTACGCAACGTAAAAATCCTAAAATTGTTGCTGACAAATTAGAACCTATTGTTGAGATTCCTTCAATGGAGGAATTAACAAAAGAAGAAATTGAATTGGAAAATTCAATGGATGATGATATTGAAATTGAAAAAATCAAAGCCAAGGATAAGGATAGCAAAAAGTGAAAAAGAAAGCATTTGAAGCACACAAAATTAAGAAAAAACATTTCAAACCAATCGGCAGTCACATTATTGTCTGCGATATGAGTTTTGATATTCGTATTACTAGTAGTGGAATTTTACTACCAAACGATGATATGAAAAGTTCGGGCATTCGTCCACGCTGGGGAAAAATATATGCTATTGGTAAAGAAAATAAAGACGAACAATTCAAAGTTGGTAAATGGGTACTAGTTAGTCATGGAAGATGGTCACGTGGTGTTGATATTGAAGACGAAGAAGGTAAAAAAACTATTCGTAGAATTGACCCAAATGATGCATTATTAATTAGTGATGAATTACCTGGTGACGATACACTAAGTGATAAAGTATATTAATGGATGATAGCAAGATTGTTTTTATAAACTACGTTCCAGGTAGTTTTGGATCTTTCTTGCTCAAATGTTTATCAGCAAGTCCCAGTGTATTTTTAAGAACTACAGATTGTGATTTTTTTGATGAGGTAGGGGCTAGCCACTATGGCATTGAACATTATCTGCACAAACTACACGACCCAAATGATATTAACTCATGGGTAAATTTACCCGACAAACAAAGTTTTATACAAGAACAATGGATACCTGACCAAAATTTTGTCAAGTCTGGCTTGTATTATATACACAGATTATTAGTTCCAAAACAAACAGCTAATATAAAATCCTTTTTTCCAAACGCTAAGTTTATTAAAATTACCATTCCGGACAAATATATTCCCGTTGTTATAAAAATGCGTAATATCAAAAGCTCTCCAATACAACACATGATACCGTCTTCGGGAAAATATCCCAAAACAGTTTCATGGCCGGCTATTGCAGGTCATAGAAATAATGCTATAATAGAAGGTGTGTATGACTTTGATATAAGTCATTTTGTAGAAAACACATTTCTGCAAGAATTTGATAGATTGTGTGAATGGTTAAACTTTGACAAAGTAGATGTATCAGAAATGTATGAAAAATTTAAACAACTTAATGGGATAACGAATGAAGAATAAACTCTGGGTAGAAAAATATCGTCCACAAAGTGTTAGTGACTATGTGTTTGTAGACGAAAGACAAAAGCAACAAGTAGAAGGCTGGATCGCAAATGGTACTATTCCGCATTTGCTATTAAGCGGTGACCCCGGTACAGGTAAAACAACTCTTGCAAAAGTTTTGATTCATGAATTAGGTGTACAAGACTATGATGTGTTAGAAATCAATGCAAGTCGTGAAAACGGCGTTGCAATTGTACGTGACAAGATTAATGGCTTTGCACAAACAATGCCTTTTGGTAATTTCAAAGTTATCTTGTTAGACGAGGCAGATTACACTTCAGCAGAGTTTCAGGCGGCATTGCGTAACGATATGGAAGCATATGCTGACACAGTACGATTTATTCTTACCTGTAACTATGAACACAAGATTATTCCTGCACTACGTGAAAGCCGTTGTCACAAGTTTCATATTGCAAAGCCTGATAAAACAGAATTTACAGCACGTGCGGCAACAGTATTGGTAACAGAAAATATTGATTTTGATTTAGACACATTGGACAGTTATGTACGTGTTAGTTATCCTGACTTGCGTAAATGTTTGAACACATTACAAGTTAATAGTAGTACAGGTAAATTGTTGCCCCCGGTAAGTGAAGGTAACGGAGAAGATGAGATTTTGCTTGAGGCTACTAATCTGTTTAAATCGGGTAAGATACTAGAGGGAAGACAACAATTAATGCAGTATATTGCATTGTATCCAACACGCATCGAAGACTGTTACAAATGGATGTATGATAACTTAGACTTGTGGGGAACTGGTCAAGAAAAACGTGATGCAAGTATTATCTTTATTCGCAATGGTCTTGCACAATTGCCTTTAGTAGGCATTCCTGAAATCAGTCTAGCGGCAACTTTAGTGGAGTTAACAAATTGAGATACCTATTAATTACATATGTTCGTAAACCTAACGGACAGATTGATGAATTAGTTACTATTAGTAAACGTATAAAACAATCAGACATTCAATCATGCAATGTCATTATGGATTATTCTAAACGCAAAGTTGATAAATGTGTGATTGAAGGTAAAACACATGAAACAACATGGGATAAAATGAATGAATATTATGGAAAAGTTTATCCTAACTTAATTAGTCAACTAGAAAATTCAAATACAGAAGCACTTAGAGAAAAGAAATAAAAAAGAGGTGTTATGAGCACCTCTTTATCCCCGTGCATAACTTAATTATGCGTACATTTTTAAGACATGTTCAATGATTTTATGTCTTTGAACATCTTTAAGTTCAAAGTGGCATAACTGCAACCCTGGAATCACCCCCTTCCTCAATCGATTTTGTAAGTCTAGTAGCCCATTGTCGGCTGTTTTTCTATCGGTTTGTTCAATGTCACCGGTAATTACAATCTTACTGTTGACTCCGATTCTAGTCATAATCATTTTGAGTTGACCAGGAGTTGCGTTTTGTGCCTCATCTAAAACTATCCAGCTATTTTTGAAATTTCTGCCTCGACAAAATGCTAGAGGTGCTATCTCCACTATCTGTTCTTCTAACATGTGGGCAATTTCCTTTGCTGTATAGTATTCACGTAATACATCTAATAGAGGTCTTGTCCAGGGTTCCATTTTTTGGTTTATATCACCTGGAAGAAAACCGTGTTTTTCATCGTCAACGCCCACTGCAGGACGTGTTAGTATGATTCTATCACATGTACCATCACGCATTGCTTTGATTGCGGCTTGCATGGCTAGGTATGTTTTACCTGTACCAGCTGGACCTGAAACAACTACGATATCAGTTGATTCATCAAGTAACGCTATGATGTATTTCTCTTGATTTAAAGATTTAGGAACTAATTGAATAGGTTTTGAGTTGACCTTCAATGTTCTTTGCGCTTGGGAGAAATCTATGGTTTTTGATTCTTTCATGTAAAATGTCTGTTCTTTATCTTTTTTACCGTATGAGAATCTTGGATCTTGCTGTGTGCGTAATGCACTTGTTTTTCTTTTGCTCAAAGTATGTCTCCTTTGTAAGAGCATGAGTCCTCATAATACTCAATAATACTTAACGTATTAAGGACCGCGTAATGTAGTGTACTTTTAACACAAAGTTTTAGACTAAATATTAGGCTCTGCTTTAAAATACCAAAACGTTTTTAATGCTACTAATATATCAATAAAGATAAATATATTAATGAAACACACTAGCACCGCAGATAAATTTTTTGATAACGTAAACTTTGTCAGTATCGTTGATACGGTAAAAGGCATTTTTACAAGTGACGGTTCAATGAATACCCTATTAGACTTTGAAAGGGTATTAGATGAATCAGACCTATACGCCTATAGAAATTGGGATTTAGGTGAATTAGTTCAAGGCCCTGATGTACGTAGATATTCAGTTAGTTGCGTATTCATGTGGCCACATGACTTAATGCCAAATCCAAAAGGTGGACGTAGATTAACAAACGTTGGATGCAAAGTTAAATTTGCTAAATCTAAAATCAAAGTTCCAATGGAAGTTAAAAACTACGAAGATTATGTACCTGGTACACGTTATCCTAAAATGGAAGAACGTAGTGTTTGGTTTGTGTATATTGAAATACCAAAAGACTTGTTAGACGATATTAAAGAAGGTTCTGTTGACTTAGCAGGACAAACAATTGACTTGGAAGATTTGGATAATGCATACGACCAAGACTTAGATAAAACAGGTGAACAAGAAGAACAAAATGAAGGTACTCAGCCTGACACAACCGGTGCACAGGTAAATACTGACCAATCTATTCAAGGGGCATAACATGAACAAACGTATTATTGTTGAAGGATTGGATTATTTAGACATGGTGGGGCAAGTTAATCCTGTTGTATCAGTAGATGAGTATAAAGCAAAAATGGGTAAAGATAGTGATATCGTTACATTGGCATTCTTAGTTAATAGCAAGGCAGCTGGCGATGATTTAGTTGATTGGTTTGAACGTGGGTATGATTGGATATTAGATTGTTCAGTTAGCGATGGTGAATTACGCCCTGGTAAGTATTTGGTGTTTGTTGAAATGAAACGTAGAATTGCAGTACCAGAACGTATTATAGAATTAATTGAAGACTTAGAAACACTTACAGATTTACCACTTAAAGATTGGACAATAGAAGTAGACGAAGAAGAATACGAACCTGAAGTAGAAGTATTAAGACAAGTTATAACAACAAGTCCACATGAGTATCGTATTAAAGAGGAAAGTGAATTAAATGAGATGCGTAAGCGTTCTGGTATCGACACAGTTAAACTGTATGGTACACCAGATAATGAATTAAAAAATTATATTTCAATGGCAGGATTATAAAATGGCAACTATATTAGCACAGAAAGCAACAACGGAAAAATTAGTAACAACTGATGACGATCACCACGATGCACTAGCAAGTGATCCCACTGTATCAGCAGTTACACCAGGGTCAACATACGCAAGTTCAAACCCACCAGTGGTGGCAACAGGGAGTTCAACAACAAATGGCTCAGCAACAACAGCAACAACAGGATTTTCGTCAGGGGCAACAGCATTTGGCTCTACGTCAACAGGATTCGGATCATCAACAGGGGGTTTTGGTTCCACAAGTTCAACCTCAACATCAACGGGCTCTACAGGAAGTTCAAACTTTGGAGCGTCAACGTTTGGGTCTAGCGGAAGCGGCTTTGGAGGCTCATCTAGCGGCTTCGGCTCAACAACCAACAACATGGGATCAGTCGGCACAAGCAACATGAACATGAGCGTTGGTAATCAGCCTGTATTAACTGGTGCTGGTACTAATGCCGCAGTTGATGGAGAGTCATTGGTTAAAAATACCAATGAAGATTGGATTAACAAAAAATGGCGCCCTGTTATGGGTTGGATGTACATGTTAGTATGTACAATGGACTTTGTTGTATTCCCAATTCTATGGAGCTTATTACAAGCATATAGTCATGGACAAGTTACAAGTCAATGGCAACCAGTAACACTACAGGGTGCTGGTTTATTCCATATCTCTATGGGTGCTGTTCTTGGTATCGCGGCTTATGGTAGAACAAAAGAAAAGGTAGCGGGAGCCAACTAATAAATATTGACAGCACTAATATATTGTGTTACAATTAATTTATGGATCATTACGCAACTTTAGGTGTCAACAAATCATCAAGCCCAGAAGAAATTAAAAAGGCTTACAGAAAACTAGCAAGTCAACATCACCCTGACAAGGGTGGTGATACCAGCAAGTTCCAAGATATTCAAACTGCTTACGACACACTAAGCGATCCAGCCAAACGTCAACAATACGACAATCCGCAACCGCAAGGGTTCAATGGATTCCCAGGTGGGTTTCAGTTTCATCAAACAGGTATGCCCCCTGGTTTTGAAGATATATTCAGCCAAATGTTTGGGCAACAAAGAAGGCAACCACAAAATCATCAACCAATGTTTAGAACCAATATTGGTGTAACACTTGAACAAGTATATCACGGTGAAAGTTGTAATGTGCGTTTACAAACAAACAATGGTTTACAATTAGCACAAATACAAATACCAAAAGGTATTGTTGATGGCGGACAAATACGTTTAGACAACATTATACAAAATGCCAGTTTGTTAGTTGAATTTAGAATTCAACCAAATCTTAAATTTGAAAGACAATTACATGATTTAGTATGCAACCAGCCTATTTCAATACTAGATTTAATAACAGGTGGTAGTTTTGAATTTACCACTATATCGGGTAAAACACTAGAAGTTACAGTACCACCCAAAACACAACCGTATAAACAATTAAAAATAGCGGGAGAAGGTATGCCTATAATGAATACACCTTTATATGGCGACCAAATAATATTGCTGAAACCCTTTGTACCTGATACAATAGATGAACAAATTGTTAACAGCATTTTACAAGCGAAAGAGAAAATAAAATAATGACACATTCACCAGAAATTGAAAACATCATTGAACATGCAATTGGATTTGCACATGAACGTAAACACCAATATGTCACAGTAGAACATTTATTGTTGGCTTTAATCAATCACAATGCATTTAAAAAATGTTTGATTGGTTTCGGTGTAGACCATGATTTAATGAATCAAGAGGTTACTGCTTATATTGATAGTTTACATGCTATTGTAAGTAAAGAAGCCGAAGTAGTTCCACGTAAAACTAGCAGTTTAGAACGTGTAATGAATCGTAGTGTAACTCAAGTGTTATTCACCGGTCGTAGACATGTAACAACAATTGATTTATATTTAAGTATTTGTTCTGAAGGCAATAGTCATGCACAGTATTTCTTATTGAAATATGGTATAAGTAAAAACGAATTTGTTGCGTACTGGCAAAAACATTACAAAGGTAGTGATAGTAATCAAGTACTCAGCGAAAGCCAAGCTGATGAAATCCTTGAAGAATACACTATCAATTTGTCACAACTAGCAAGAGAAGAAAAACTAGAGCCATTGATCGGTCGTGCTAAAGAATTAGATGAAATTCTTAATGTGTTAGCAAAACGATTTAAGAGTAATGTATTAATGGTGGGTGATCCAGGTGTAGGTAAAACTGCCATTGCTGAAGGTCTTGCTACATTGATACATGAAGGCGATTGCCCGGAGTTTCTAGTAGACCATGAAGTCTATTCGTTAGAAATTGGTAGTTTACTTGCAGGCAGTAAGTACCGCGGCGACTTTGAAGAAAAAGTCAAGGCTGTGTTGGAAGCATTGAACACAAAGAAAAAGACTATTTTGTTTATTGATGAAGCACATACTATGCAAGGTACAGGTGGTGCAAACAATGGTAGTGTTGACTTTAGTAACATGATTAAGCCTGCAATTACTAAAGGTACACTAAAAGTTATTGCAAGTACCACATGGGAAGAATATTACGAAAGTTTTGAGAAGGATCGTGCGTTAATGCGTAGATTCTATCGTGTAAGTGTTGATGAGCCAAGTAACGATACTACAATTCGCATTTTAAATGGATTAAGCAGTCGTTTAAATGAATTTCATGATGTTGTGATTACAGACGAAGCCATTAAAGCAAGTGTGGAAAGTGCAGGACGTTATATTCACGACCGTAAAAATCCTGACAAGAGTATTGACTTATTGGATGCGGCTTGTGCAAGACAACGTGTTGATGGGAACAAAGGCGCGGAAATTACTAAAGAATTAATTTTTGACCAAGTTGAACGATTCACAGGAGTACCTGCAGACAAGATGAAGGGTGATAATCATGAGTTGATTAACAACTTAGAAATCAATGTCAAGAGCAAGTTGTATGGACAAGACGATGTAGTAGAAAAAGTACTAGAACGTGTGTATGTTAACTTTGCAGGTATTGGTAATGAAAATAAACCAACAGGTAGTTTCTTGTTCTTGGGACCAACTGGTACAGGTAAAACTGAGTTGGCTAAGTTGTTAAGTAAAAATCTCGACATGAAACTTCTCAAATACGACATGAGTGAGTATGGTGAGAAGCATAGTGTTAGCAGTTTAATTGGACCTCCCCCAGGCTATGTTGGTTTTGGTGATAGTCAAGTATCAGGTGGACGTTTGATTAATGACTTAAGCAAGAACCCACATGCTGTGTTATTGTTTGATGAAGTTGAAAAGGCACACCCTGATATCTTTAACATCTTTTTACAAATGTTAGATGAAGGACGCATTACAGGTAGCAATGGTAAAGAAGTCAATTGCAAAAACTGCATTATTATTTTAACAAGTAATTTGGGTAGTACTGATAGTGAGCGTAATAATATTGGTTTTGGTAGTCAAGAAAAACAAGGTGAAGATGATAAAGCATTGAAAGAATTCTTTAAGCCAGAATTTAGAAATCGTCTTGATTTAGTGTGTAAGTTTGGTAAACTTGATATGTTGGCAATTAAGAAAATTGTTATTAAGTTTACCGATGAGTTGAAAAAGAGTTTGTTGGATAAACACAATATCACACTAAACTTCACAGAACCTGTTGTTGAGTATTTGGCAGACAAGGGATATGATAAAAAGATGGGTGCAAGACCACTAGCCCGCAAAATTGATGAATTAATTCGTGTACCATTGAGTAAAAAAGTATTGTTTGAGAAAATTAAAAACAGCAACATTACTGCTGTATTGAATAACGATACAATTGAATTTAATGTAACACAAAAATTAACAGCAACAGTAAATGACGATGGCATTATTGAAGTCAACTAATGAAACAGGTATAGATTTTCTTGAATATAGAGACCAACTATATTACAATAAATTTCTATACCGTGTTCGATTTGAATTAAAAGGTAGCAGGTATACTTGGTACTCAAACACACCACAAGAGTTATATGATAACCTCTATGATAGAAACCAATATATTGGTAAAGCAAGTATTATTGAGGCACGTAAAAATAAAGGTACATTAGAAAAATATATTGAATGGCGTAACCTTCATAAACCTAATAAAACTATTATTGTACGTATAGAACATAACACCGTGTCAATATTCTCCAATGATTTGCCATTGTTGAAAACTATTGAAACAATTGATTCTAAAATAGATTACGCATATACAAAAGCTGTAGCTAATCAGTTATTAGATACAAAATATTTTATCAAAGATCCAGAGTACAAATATAGAATATACTTAAAAAGTAAAAGAATAGACAAAGATTTTGTAGATAATCTAGCGTCAGCACTAAACAATTCTAAAAATTTGCACCCAAGTAAGGCGTTGCAAAATTGGTTGTTGGATGCAAGAATATCACCAATGGTATGGAAATATCATTTTAGTCATGCCAGTCATTTTATTGACTACAATGATGAAAGCATGTTAAGCTATCTATTTCTCATGGTTAGCGGTGGTTATTTTGGCAGAAAGTTCAAATTGGAAAAACGCCCAGTTACAGTTTAATATGATAAATACTCTATCAATGGAGTATTTATGGCGAAAATTATAGAAGATGTTGTAATCATTAAATTCAGCAGAATTGTTAAGGAATCTGAAACTGAAGTTTCCTCAATCGTTGATAGTGATATGCAACAAGCATTAGAGCAAGTTGCACAAGAATTAGTAGGCACTAGTGCCATTGTTGAAGTGGAGAAAGCATAATGAGCCAAACCACTACACTTATACTATTACCGCAAACTGCATATAATAACTCTGGTAACGGTGCACCCTACAATGTTGTGGGTGATCCTCAGCCAGCGGCTAGTTACTATTTAGGTAACAAAGATTTACAAACAGTTAATATTAATTTAAGTAACTGTACAGGAAATGTATTCATTCAAGCATCATTGAACAATCCTATTGTTGTAGGTGACGATACTCAATGGTTTAATGTATATGAACTAGATGCCAACGCAAATTCAAGTAGTAGTTCAGACCCATTTGCAAATTCAAACGCAAGTGTATATACCAATATAGTTGGAAACTTTGTGTACTTACGTGCAGTTGTACAAGATTTTCAAGGTGGTGTGGTTAATTTTGTTAAACTAAGCTACTAAGGACTAATCATGGATTCAAGATTCTTTAGAAGATATATTGATGTTTTAAATGAAAACGCAGGACCAGTTAATGATGACTGGTTTAAGTCTGGTTCATTTCAAACATACAAAAAGCCTGCAGTTGAAAAATATGAGATTGCACAGCGTCCTGGCACAATTGAAACATTAGAAGGACCTGTAGGATATGATAAAGGTCATTATATTATGACTGGTCCAAAAGGTGAAAAATATCCTATCAGTCCTGAAAAGTTTAACGCATTAAAAGATGATTTAGGTGACGGTAAATGCACACCTAAAAAGATTATGAAAATTGCTAAGTTAGCAGACCACGATGGTACACTACATACATCATGGGGAGACTTAGCATATACTGCGGGCAATGATTATATTGTTCGTCATGGTGCAGGTGATTATGGTGCTGTGAAAAAAGATATTTTTAATCAAACTTACGATACATCGAACGCAAAATGAGTACAATAGTCGTTATGCCGGGAGGCTTTCATCCATTTCATGCAGGTCACATGGCTCTATATCAAAGTGCTGTGAAAGCCTTTCCAGGTGCTGATATATATGTAGCCGCAAGTAACGACACAAGTGAAAGACCTTTTCCCTTCAAAGTAAAAGAAAAATTAGCAAAAGCATCAGGAGTTCCTGCAGGTCATTTTGTACAAGTTAAAAGTCCTTTTAGACCTAATGAAATCACAGACAATTATGATCCTGATAAAGATGTATTGGTATTTGTGCGTAGCGAAAAGGATCGTAACGAAGAACCTAAGCCAGGTGGTAAAAAGAAAGATGGTAGTCTTGCATACTTTCAACCCTATACAGGTAAAAACATGCAACCATTTAGTAAACATGCATACTTAGCATATCTACCAACTGTAGAGTTTGGTCCTGGCATCACAAGTGCAACAGAGATTCGCAATGCATGGCCTAAACTAAATGAAAAACGCAAACTAGCAATGGTAATGAGTTTATATCCTGCTGCCGCAAAGAATACTAAATTAGCGCAGAGTATTGTTAAAATATATGATAGCGTAATGGGTCAGGCTGTAACTGAAAAAATGAAAATGGGCGCTACAATAGAACCATTAGAAGAAGATGCAAGTATTGATCCATTGACTAAAACAGTTATACAATTCTATAAGCCAGTTGTACATGATATTCATAAAGAAAAAGTAGATGACTACGCAGATAAAGCACGTGAATTATTGCACAAGACTGATAGCCCTGAAGTACGTAGAACACTAGTTGATATATTCAAAAAAGGTAAAGAAAATCCATATATTCAAGGTGGTATTGTTACTACAGTTGGTGCTTTACTTGCAGGTGGAATTTTATCTACATCACAAAAGATGGGATTAAATCCTGCACAAACAAACTTGTTATTACAAGCAATATTAAACACAGTTATCCCTACTGTAGTTTCACGTATCAATGGTAAGAATTGGGCTGATACAATTAAGTATACATTAGCAAGTGCAGGTATTGGTACAGGTATCGCAGCCGCAGGATTAACAGAAGGTCAATTAGCTGGTATGCGTGATTACTTTGCTAAACAAATGGACAACACACCTCAAAAGCAAGAAGTATTTCACGGTTTAGGTGATTACAATATGACTATGGATAAACGCAAAAAAGAATATGAAGATAAACTTGCGGCTATAGCGTTATTACTAAGAAAAGCACTTGTAGCAAGAAAACAAGGTAAACCACTAAGTTCTGTTATGACGCATGATGAGATTGTGCAATTGCAGGCGGCTAAACAAAACGGTATGTTGGATAAAGCCAGTAAGACCATGACAGAAGAATTTCATACAGGTGGTGGAAAAGGTTTACCCTTCCCCGGTACATATGAACAAGAGTATAATATGACTAAACGTGATGATAACGGCAGACATTTGGTTGCAATGACCAATGAAAGTAATATCACCGAAAGTGCTGATTATCTCGAAGAAAAATAATTTGACATGCTCCTCAGATAGTAAATATTACTATCTTAACAAGAGGAAAACATGGCAACAAAGAAAAAAGCTGAAAAATCTGTTCCAGTAGAACAGTTACAAGAAATTGTACAAGACATGCAGGCTCAACCTGCACAAGAAAACGCAACACCTGACGCTAATGCAACACCAGCACAAGGTGACCAACAAGCCCCACAACAAGGTCAAGTTCAAGTAAACGTTGATTTCTTACGTACAACCAAAGTGCATATCGCTATGCCATGTTATGGTGGTATGTTGACTGAATCAACATTCATGAGTTTTATCAAGTGGGCTAACACAGCCCGTCAATTAAACATTGACTGGACATTGGAAACAATGGTAAACGAAAGTTTAATCAGTCGTGCCCGTAACACATTAACTGCAAAGTTTTTGGATATGCCTGAAGCAACACACTTATTCTTTGTTGATGCTGACATTGGTTGGGAACCATGGCACTTATTGGTATTGTTAAATCGTAACGTTGACGTTATCGCTGGTCTATACCCAATGAAGACTATGCCTATCAAGTGGGTAGTTAACGGATTTGAAGGTGCTGAAGAAGGACCAGATGGATTCCAAGAAGTAAGTAAAGCTGGTACAGGTTTCTTGTTGATGAAGAAACATGTGTTTGCTAAAATGAACAGTCACCCAGCTGTTAAGCAATACAAGAACGACATTGGGTTAGATCCAAAGTACGATCAATACTTGAAGACATATTTTGATACAGCAGTTCGTCAGAACCGTTACTATAGTGAAGACTGGACATTCTGTGAAAACTGGCGTGACTTAGGTGGTAAGATTTACGTTGATAAACGTGTATTGTTACGTCACAGTGGTAGTTATGTTTTCTGTATGGAGAACCAAGAACACTTGATGAACACAATTGGACCTATGTTCTTAGACGCTAAGAAAGCACAAGGCATGAAACTTGTTGACCAAAACGGCAATGAAGTCGCCTAATTAAAAGTTTTTTGTGGTAACCCGCTCACTCTAATTTTTTAGGTGGGCGGGTTTTTTGTTAAATATCTAAATGAAAAAAACAATTTTTATACTTACATACTCAGAAGGTGACCGTTGGGTAGAATATTATAATGTAAATGATTATGAAAAATATTTTCCTAGCGGGGAATATCAAATTATTATACTAGACAATGGTAACCAAGATGTTGTCAGAGATTGGGCAATACAAACCAATTCAATATATCATCGTAGTGAAAACAATTTAGGTACTACGGGTGGATATAATTGGTTTTTACGTGTAGGACAATTACTAAAAGCACCTAGAATTGCAGTCCTACAAGCAGATGTGTTTGTCCATGAACCAACAACAATAAAAAATTTATTTGTTCAATATAACGGTATACCATGGGATTCTCACGATTTTGTGTATTGGCCTAATCAACCTAGAAACTGTTGGACTGAAGGAAATCTATGTGGTGATGTAGGACAATTCTTTAGTCTGGACCCAAACTTTTTTATAGAAAACAATTATTTGTGTGATGAAAATTTTACAGTAACACATTTTGAAAGCATAGACTTGTGGCGTAGAATGACAAGCATCTTTAATAAATATCCAGCAATACCGCACAATTTATTAAATGACTACTATCCAGAAGAAGATTTAGTACAAACAGAAGGTGGTAAAACTTGCAAAATATACACGTACCATTCATTTAGTAATCGCTCAGGTGAACATGACCAATGGTTTAAATATAACTGGGAATACTTTAAAAAGAAATGGGCTCCGCCAACACTTAACATTGATGCTAAAACAGGGTATTATATGTTCCTTGGCGGTCACCATATATGGGGACTAACACCATGGATTAAAACAGAAACATATTTGAAGCCTGGTGAAATGAGCTATAAATCAATGTATGTACATCATAGACCATTAGATCCACATAGAAATATAAATGTAAATCAAATGCCATATCCAGTGGAATACGAAGTCAACAAATTTTATATTAACAATTTAAAAAAAAATGTCTAACGTTTTAATTATAGGTTCTAGTGGTTACATAGGTAGCTTTTTATATAAACATTTACAAAAGTTAAATTACAATGTAACAACAGTTGATTGGACAATGTTTGGTGGACCCATACCAGAATATAATATGGATTATGATTTGCTGGACAAAGAGTTTTATAGTAAATATACGCATATTATTTTATTAGCCGCACATAGTTCTGTTGCAATGTGTACCGACAACCATGAAAATGCATGGGGAAATAATGTTATTAGATTTGCAAATTTAATAGGTAAACTTTCAGAAAATCATACACTAATATATGCAAGTAGTGGTAGTGTATATGGTTTTGGTGGTGTAAGTAGACAAGAATCAAGTGCATTATCTTCTCCAAAATTAGAATATGACTTGTCAAAACAAATTATTGAAAAAATGGCAACAGGTGCATTATGTAGAACAATAGGTTTACGTTTTGGAACTGTAAATGGATATACCGAATATGCCAGAGCAGATTTAATGTTAAATGCAATGACGATTAGTGCAAAGACAAATAAAAATATCATTTGTTTTAATGGTGTAAATCGCAGAAGTATTTTAGGTATTAATGATTGTGCAAGAGCAATAGAAACTTTAATAAAAAATACGCATGTGATAGATACCAAACATGAGATTTTTAATCTTGCAAGTTTTAGTAATACAATAGAAAATTTTGCTAATATAGTAGGTAAAAAATTTGATGTACCAGTACAATTTGAATCAAAAATTACCAACTTGTTTAGTTTTGAATTAGACTGTAATAAATTTATAACAAAATTTAATTTCGCTTTTAACGACAAACCAGACAACATTATTGATGATATTAATAATAATTATGATTCCATTAAATGGAGTATTAGAGATTCTTTAGTTAACCAGCAATTGCCTGTTCCTCCAATCACACATGTGGTTGAAACAGTAATAGAACCTGTTATAGAAACTGTTATAGAACAAATTGTTGAACCAAAAATTATTGAACCTGAAACTGAAACACCAAATGATAACGTAGAAAATTTTGGTGTGTTGTTTGATGCAATTGCAGAGCCTGTAGTAGAAAATATATCTGTAGTTGTTGAACGTACTTTTTCACCAACTTTTAGAGCATTAATAGAAAAAACTGTACCCAAAGAATCATATAAAAGATTATACAATTGTTTATGCTGTGGTAGTCCTCATTTATTTGTTGTATTGGATTTAGGAAAACAACCGCTGGCAAATAGTTTTCATAAACCTGATGAATTGTTAGAAGAATATGAATTGTTACTCATGGGGTGTGATACATGTTGGCACACACAATTAAATATTGCAGTAAATCCTGACATACTATTCAAAAACTATTTGTATGTAAGTGGTACCAGCAAAACATTGAAAGAATACTTTGATTGGTTTGCAGACCAATTTGTAAGTCACAGTAGAACAGCTGGAAAAGTTTTAGATATTGCATGTAATGACGGTACACTATTAGATAGTTTTAAAGACAGAGGTTGGATAACATTTGGTGTAGACCCAGCAGAAAATTTACATCCAATTAGCACAGCTAAAGGTCATAATGTAATATGTGATTATTGGAGTACTGACGTTGCAGAAAAATTACCTAAGTTTGATCTTATTATAGCACAAAATGTATTTGCACATACTGCTGATATTGATAAATTTTTAGAAGCATGTATTAAAGTTATGCATTATTCTTCTACTTTAATAATAGAAACCAGTCAAGCAGAAATGTTTGATAATAATGAATTTGATACAATTTATCATGAGCATATTAGTTATTTTAGTATTAATAGTATGAAAGTTGCAGTTGAACGTGCCGGATTATATTTAAATCATGTGTTTAAACCAAATGTTCATGGTAAAAGCTATAGTTTCCGAATACAAAAAACGGACAATAGAAATGCAATGGTAGACGATGCTGTTAATGCAGAAAATTACAGATATAATCGAGAATTTTACGACAAATACAGAGATAATGCTATAAAGTGTTTGAATGATATACAATTGTATATTGATAGAAATCAAGGTAAAAAAATCATAGGTTATGGAGCTGCCGCTAAAGGTATGACTGTTATAAACGCCGGAAAATTAAAATTAGATTATATCGTTGACGATAATCCATTAAAGCAAGGATTATTATGCCCTGGTAGTAATATTCCCGTGCAAAATAGTAGCATATTAACACAAGAGACAGATGATTTAATTATTGTAGTATTGGCATGGAATTTCTTTAATGAAATTTATAAAAAAATTAAATTTATGAGACCAAATAATAATGATAAATTTGTTACGTATTTTCCAAGTGTGGGTGAACACACTTAAATCATAAATACTAGATGGACATTAAAGAATTACATTCATTTACTATTGCTGATGCAGTTAAATTTCACGACCACTTGAATCCTAAACTTTGGACTGGTCAACACCTACGCCCTGAAGTGAAGAAACAACTGGAAATCATTACCAAAGACTTTTTAGAAGAACTTGGTATCAATGGATTAGATGTAAAAGATATCACAGTATCAGGTAGCAATGCCGCATATAGCTATACACCTCATAGCGACTTAGATTTACACATCTTAGTTGACATGAGCAAGTATCCTGACGATGATGTTTATCGTGAACTATTTGATGCAAAGAAAACAATATACAACGACACACATGATATAAAAATACATGGTGTTCCTGTTGAATTGTACGTACAAGATAGCAGTCAACCTGTTGTTAGTTTAGGTGAGTATAGTTTAATGAATGACAAGTGGCTTAGAATTCCAACTAAACGCAGAGCAAACTTTGACCAAACAGCTACCAAACACAAGTATGAAAAACTGTTGAAATTAGCAAAGTTAGCGTTGCATTCTAAAAAATATAAAAAAGTAAGCGAGATACTAAAAACAATCAAACGATATAGACAAGCTGGATTAGACAAAGCAGGTGAGTTTGGTCCTGAAAATCTGGCATACAAAGCATTACGCAGTCAAGGTTATATCACTAAACTATACGACTTGAAAAACAAACTACATAGTGAAACACTAACCATTGAAACTATGTATCAAAATATTGATGAAGCCTTTGACCAACCCTATCCCATGACATGGGAAAAAGGTGAGTTTGGTGACTATGATGCACTAGTAAAATTACCAGACGGAACTAATCTAAGTATTATGTTCAACAAGGAAGGTGATGAAGAATGGCAGGTAGAATTTTATAGAAACAACAGCCAGGAAGTAACCGGTGAAGGAGATGCTCAACGAGTATTTGCTACTGTTTTGTCTGCTATTCAACAATTCATCAAAAAAGAGCACCCGGTTAACATATTTTTTTCAGCCAGTAAAGCAAATGAGTCCGGAAAAGAAACAGAAAGTAGAGCTAAATTATATAATAGGATGGTGCATAGATATGCACAGGTTTGGGGTTATGATTTAATGACACATGATAATGGTGACCTAGTTATGTATGAATTGACCCGTTTGAAACCGTCAGTAAATGAAGCCTCAGGGTATATTCCAAGTTATGCTCAACGAAACGACCCACGATTTAAAACGGCACTTACAGTAGATGTTCGTCCTGATAGTCTACAAAAGAATGCAAAAGCATTTTATTGGAAAACCAGTAGAGCAGGTATTCCACCAACAGCCAGAACAAACGGCAAAGTTTCTTAAGTTTCTTTATTACAATTTTTTGATAAATACTACATAACTTTGGGAAACCACTATGAGAATCAAGCAAATAATAGAAAACGCAACTACTACAGCTGGATCAATATCTACAGTAGCTATGCCGTTAAGTACACAAACACGTGAAAGTGTAAATGTTCCAGGATTAAAACCTGTTGGTAAAGTAATGACAGGTAAAGCCAAGAAAAAAGGTCCTTATGCCAACAGTATTATTGAAGGCAAAGTTTCAGAGGCAACATTAGAAGAAGACGATATTATTCTTAATCCTAGACTAGGTAGATTAAGAAAATCTGGATTTATGTCAAATGACAGAGACTCAGAGGGTGAAACATTCAAAAACAGTTTACATACTATTGTTCGTGTGGCAAGTCACTTAGATAAAGAATTATCAACACATGATGAATTCCCAGAATGGATGAGCGAAAAGATTGGTGCTGTTAAAAGCATGATGGTAAGTGTTATGGATTATTTAATTAGCGCACAAGAAATGAAACATGATCCAGATGCTATGAATGAAAATGGTGGTGTGATTGCAGGTGGTTTAGCATATGAAGCCAGTTGTGATGCAGGTTCAGAAATGGATTCAATGGCTGAAGGTGAGTTACGTAATATTGTAAAGAATTCAAAATTAGTTTATGCTTTATTAAAGCAAGGTAAAAAACTAGACACATGGGAATATAGTTATATCACAGTGGCAAATGACAGACTGCAAACTGTACATGAAGTATTGAGTACAGAAGAAAAGCCAATTGATGAAAATGTTGGAAAAATGTCAGAGGGTATGGATCCATTTGTTGCTGGTAAACTTAATAAATTAAAAGATTTAAATCCAGTTGATAGAGCTAGTGCTTATGGAAGTATTCGTTCTTGGTTAAAAGATAATCCAGAGTTAGCTAGCCAGGCTTCAAAACTAGCCAGTGCTTATGCTATGGCAGATGTAGCAAGACAACAGTATAAAACTGCTCAGGCAAAACAAATGCTGGCTGATTTAGAACCACAACATCAAGCATTTATTAAACAGGCTTTGGGTCAAGAACAAGGTGTAGCAGAAGGTAAAAAAGTAGACAAGTTTGTTAAAGACGTAAAGAAAAGCGAAATCAAAGCTGGTCATGGTAAAAAAGAAGCAGAAACTATTACTTGGAAAACAGCTAACAAACGTGGTATGTTAGATAACAAAAATAAGAAGAAATAATCATGTCTTATAGAAAACTTACCGAAGAAGAAAAAGCAGAAATTGCTAATACTACTAACTACATGCAGGTTAAAACCCTTATTGATAAAATGGATAAGGGTGGTAAAAAGCGTGTAGCTGATGCATTAAAGAAATCATTGGGTATGATTTCTGAAAGCAAAGAACAAATACAACAAAATCTTCAACAATTGCAACAACAGCAATATAATTTAGAAGCTGTTATCAATCAAGTAAGACAAACAACTAAAGCTATTAAGCATGATGATACTATACATGGTATCATGAATGGTATCAAGCAACTGGCACAAAAAGCAGGTATTGATGCCAGTGAGTTGCGCTATGCAGAGAATCAAGTGTTAGATGCATTCAATGAATTAGAATCAGCAGTATATGGTCTAGAAGAAGCCTTTACAGATAAACTACGTGATGTACAAAATCAAGTTGAAGATTTAGAATATGAATTAGAAAATCCTGATGAGTTGGATGAAGTTGCAAAAAATAGTCATGGTCATACACGAAAACAACAGGCAGCAATTGCCATGGCCAAGCAAGGTGTGGCGGAAGGCTTCCCTCAACCGGGACCAAGTTCAGGTGCTCCAAAACAGTTTGGCTCCGATGCTAAAATACAAACTCGCCAAATGACTGTAAAAGATATTATATCATCTGTGCCGGGGGTGCCTTATTATAATAATGTAGTTGATGATTGGGACGCTAAAGATTATAGTTGGGGCGTCACTAAAAAAGTTATAGAGTATGCTACTTACTTGAAGGATCATCCAGAAAGTTTAGCGAAGTTGCCTCCGGCAATAGTATTAAACGGTAAGTTTGAAGATGGCGCACACAGAGTATCTGCTATATGGTTACTACAGCAAAGAATGGATCCTAAAAATCCATTGTGGAAAAATGCTAAATTAAATGTTCAGTTTGTTAAGCAAGGTGTGGCGGAAGGCTCATTAGAAGAAGTAGACCGTAGAGGATTCTTAAAGGGCTTGGGTGCGGCGGCTGTGGGTGCTGGTGCGACTGGTGTTGCCAATGGCCAACAATTTACAAATCAAGACGAAAGAGATAAAAATACAATCGAAATAGCCAAAACTGCCGCACAATGTTCCGCATATTATTTTTTAGCATATGAAATTAGTAAAAATGAAAAATTTGCAAATAAAGGGGCTAAACTAAGTCAAATTGCTGGTAAGTATTTGGGACAACAAATTGCTGATAAAATACAAGATGAGTTGATATATAGAGAATATTCATTGTATACTAAATCTCCTAATCAATATATAGAACAATCATTAAAACCAGTAATTGTTAGCTGTGATAAATTATATGCCTCGCTTATTAAAGCAATGAATACCTCAAGATCAACTATGGAAAGCGTAAAGCAAGGTGTGGCGGAAGGTGCACAAGTTGATGGTAATCGTCCTGCAAAAGTATTAGCAAAAAATCTAAAAAAATTAACTAATATAGATTATGACACAGTTGATAGATTAATGAAAGCTATTTCTAAAAAATATAATTTAAGCAATGATGGTAAAGACTTACATGTTATGTTTGCTAAATTGTATGGGCATAATCCTGACTACTGGGTTAGAAAACAAAAAGGTCTAGCGGAAGGTGAACACGATGCCGAGTTTATTGACCACGAAGACAGTTTTTACAACATGGTAGACTTTGCTCATAAAGAGATGCGTAAAGGTAAATCATTAGAAGATATTATTAAATATTTGGTAGACAACAACTATCTTGGTTTCATGGAAGTCAATACATTTATAAAACAGATGCGTGGCGAGAAATGGAATGAAAGCGTAGCGGAAGCTGATAGCAAACACCCGGGTCTATGGGCTAATATTCATGCAAAACGTGAACGCATTAAACATGGTTCACATGAACACATGCGTAAGCCTGGTAGCAAAGGCGCGCCCACAGCACAAGCATTTAAAGACTCTGCAAAAACATCAAAGAACGAATCATCAATAATGAGTGGGGTAAAAAATGTTAGCAGATAAATTAAAAACATTATTAGGTAGTAGTTTTGTGCTTTACACTAAGACACATGGCTTTCATTGGAATATTGAAGGCCCTGACTTCCCACAATATCATGAATTCTTAAACACAATGTACGGTGAAGTATACGAAACAATTGATACTATTGCTGAACATATCAGAGCATTGGATACATATGCTCCTGGTAGCGTGGCAAGAATGCTTGAGTTAAGTATTATTGAAGAACAATATAAAATTCCACGTGCTGAGTTGATGTTGGCTGAATTATTAGAAAACAGCGAACAAATTATCGCATTAATTATTGAAGTGTTTGAAATTGCATCAGCACAAAATGCACAAGATATCGCTAATTACATGGCTGAATTACAAGCATTATATAACAAGAAGGCTTGGATGTTGCGTAGCACATTAAAAAAGGCACGTGCATAAAATGAGAGCTACCGATTTTGTTACAGAAATTGAACGCATTGGTAAATATGACTTTACTGGTGGTAAAGAGTTCTTAAAGGATCCGTACCACACTAAAAAAATTAATGGTAAAGATGTAAAACCATTACCAGGCGGTAGCGGATTCAACTACGCAATTTCTACCAACAGCACCCGCGGCGATTTAACTATTAATATGTTAGACAAATCAGGGACTGAGGTAATTGGTTCATTATTATTAGATTCTCACAAAAATAGTTTTCCTATTAGTAATGCATATAGCGTAAATGTTATTACAGTAGATGAAGATTATCGTAATCAAGGTATTGCAAAATCATTGTATGGCATTGCATTAACTATATTGAAAATTACGCTACTTGCCGGAACTAGCCAAACACCCGGTGGTAGAAAAAATTGGTTAAGTCTTGCTAACATACCTGGTGTTGAGATAAAAGGTTATGTTGTGCTAGATGAAGGTGAACTTAAAACTGATAGACAAGTAGATAAAAAACAGCATGATAAATTTGATATAGAAGCTATAAACAGACGAAATGCAAAAGCAGAAGAACGAATTAATGTATTGATGAGTAAATTAGGCGGGCAATATATAGGAACTGCAGGTCAAGATGAAATATATTTTACGTTTGATGTTACACCAGGAACCGCTGAGTTGAAACCTGCAGTCAAAACAAAATTGAGTGCATTGTATTACAGCGACTATCTTATGAATTATTATACTGGTTTATATGCAAGATGGACTGGTGGTTAAATGAGAGCCAAAGAATTTGTCATTGAGTATGTAAGTAATGCTGGTGCAGGTGCACCGCAAGGATGGACCGGCGATGAAATGTATCGCCATCTTGTAGAACTTGATGATTTAGAAGAAGGTTGGAAAGACTGGGTAGCAGGAGCCGCATTAGGTGCTGCCGCATTAGGTGGACATGCTAACGTTGATGCCAAGCCTATTCAAAATCAGCCTGGCGTTCATCAACATATAACTGCTAAAACAAAATCACCATCACAAGAATTAATCAAACAAGTACAGCAAAATAAAGTTACAAAAACTGCTACTCCAACTCAAGACCCACAAGCAGAAAAAATCTTATATCAAACTGCTACTAAGAGTGGATTAAAAGGTGATGAGTTAGCACAATTCATGGCTCAGGCTAAACATGAATCATGGAACTATGGTAGATTACAAGAAAAACCTGTAGGAGATGCTGACAAGTATTTTGCTAAAAAATACGATCCTACATATGCACCTAAAACTGCTAAGATTTTAGGTAACAAAAATAAGGGCGACGGAGCAAAGTATCATGGACGAGGTTTTATTCAATTAACAGGACGTGATAATTATAGAATGGCAAGTGATGCCTTAGGTATTGATTTATTAAGTCACCCTGAGTTAGCAGAAAAACCAGATGTTGCCGCAAAGATTGCAGTATGGTATTGGAATACAAGAGTTAAACCCAACGTTAGAAACTTTGGTGACACAGTTGAAGTTACTAAAAAAATAAACAATGCCATGTTTGGACTAGAAGATAGAATGGCAAACTTTTTAGATTACAAGAAACGTTTTGTATAAATATATCACAACATTAAAAAGGTTAAAAAATGAAGAAAATATTATTAGCAGTATCATTATTGATACTAAGCATTTCAACTAGTTATGCATGGACACAACGTGCTCCTCAAGACCCACAAACTTGTAAGGTACATTCACCATATGGTTTCCCGCAAACTGCTGGTGTAACTCCTATTTGCCGTCAAGCATATCTAGTAGGATATGATGCGGCAGCTAAGTTACCAAAGTATGTAACATACGAATTATTGCCACAAAACGCATTAGGTTGTGTTGCACGTACTAACGCATTTGCCGCGGATCAAAGCGTACCGAATGGTGCTACTCCAGGTGATTATGCGGCTACAGGATATGACAAGGGTCACATGGCTCCTGATGGTGATTTAAGTTGGGATCCACAAGTTGAATATGAATCATTCTTAATGACTAACATGAGTCCACAAGCTGGTTCATTGAATCGTGGTATTTGGAAATTACTTGAAACATCAGTACGTGGTTGGGCAGTACAACGTAACCAATCATATACAGTTATTGCAGGTGGTGTTTATGGTGCTGGCGACAAGACAATTGGTAAAGGTGTAGTTGTACCACATGGCTTCTATAAGATTGTTATCAATAATCAAACTAAAGAAATTGCAGGTTGGGCATTCCCACATGTAGCACCCTATCCTAACTTGGGCAATGACTTAACTAAATTTAGACTTCCAATTGCACAGATACAACAAACAGCAGGAGTACAATTTGCATTTCCGGCTGGTGCAGTTGAACTACAGCCTGGTAAAGAGTGGCCAGTAGACTTTGGAGCATTAACAAATGCTAAACGTGCAAAGTGCGGTGCTAACGCTAGTGACGATTGATCCTAATCAGTACCCCGTGTATCCAGAAGATGACGGGACTGATAGACCACGAAATCCTTATAGTCCGGTAGTTAAACAAGCAAAAATGTAATTTATAGCTAAATACATATATCAAAGGAATTTTATACACATGAGTACACATGCATTTACATCTGAATTATCAGCCAACTTTCCAACATTTGAAAATTGGCTAATAGAAAAAGTAGGCTCAGACATAGCCGCTACTATTCTTAAAAGCACACCTGACAACATATCCGTTGAATTTGGTAGCTTTTATGACTATTGGTTAAATGAGTTTAAGATAACTCACATTATCATGGATGAAGGAAAAGAACCTAATATTGTTTCTTACAAAAATTTATCCGCAGAACGTATTACATATGCGACAAATGTTGTAAATACTATTTCAACCGGAAAGGAATTAACATAATGACAATCAAGCACACTATTACATCGGAACTAACACCAGATCCAGAACACTATACTCAGTTAAACGACTGGGCGGCTCTTAAAACAGGCGACACAGCACGTGCAGACGAAATCTTTAGCACAACAAATGACGGCTCAAACGTTACTGAAGTGTTTAGTATTTTTTATGACGCATGGATGGTAGATCAAAAAATTATTCATTTAATTGAAAAAGAAGGTCAAGAGGCACAGACAATTTCTTATAAAGATATTACACCTGAGCGTCTTGCCTTTGTAAATGCAAACTTACATTTTTAATTTTTCATAAGAAAAATATAAACGTTCGTTACCATCTTTCTTAAATTCTAACAATTTAAGATTGTATTTTTCAGCAAATTCATTTGCGATTTCAAAGCTCCATGGAAATATGTCCACATAAGGCCCAGTCTTATGTGGTATTCCTGGATTTGCACGTACATAAAACTTGCCGCCCTGTTCAAGTAAATCAACACAATGACTAAATCGTGCTTCAATTTCATCACGGCTATTAAAGTTAATTGATCCTAATGCAATAATGTGGTCATGTTTGTACTTAACTTTATACTCTAATATATCAACTTCAAAATCTGCTTGATTGTTATAAGGATCAATACCAATTAAGTTCTGTATGCGACCCTTGAACGGGTGATACCCGCACCCCACATCTAAAACATTTTTGGGATTTTGTTTGTTAATTTCGTCAACCAATGCCCAACCTGTATAATCATAATCACCGGTACGTGGTTTCCAAATTTCAGCAAAAAAGCGATGTGTATACCTTTCACTTAAATCATTTACTATATCACGCAATGTCCCAATGTAGTCGCAAGGTAAACTTAATTCAGCTTCAATAGTATCTTTAAATTTGCGATATCTTGCTGGGGTCCACGGTAGTTTATCTACTAATGTATTTTCGTCAATGCTATCAGAAATTTTTTGATATTTGGATAAATTAAAGGCTAACTTTAAGTTTTCGGTGATAAGTTTGTAAATTTTAGTGTTCATGATATCTCTATAAATATTATATAACTGATATTTAACATGATTGCCGACGACAAAATAATTTTTATATTATACTATCCTGGTTGTTCAGGACGATTTATTTCTGCATTAGTAAATAAATTGTATAACCATGATGCAGACATTAAAATAACAAGAACAGCAGAAGTAATCAATAGGTCTACTGACAAATATTCAAACATTACTCAAATCACAAGTGATGAAACATTTAATGAAATATTATGGTATACTTATGGGGTTCATCCGGATTTAAAAATAAAAATGGATGATATTCTTTCTAAAATGGAACTTAATTATCCTTCATATCCAGTACCTATTGAATTACACATTATAGATATAGAGTATATGATGAACAAGTTTCCCAATTCAAAATTTATAATATCATTCCCTATGATTGAAAAAGAGGTAGAAACTGCACATTCATTGTTTACCAATAAACGTTACCTGTTTAATCCTGAAGTTGGTAAAAATTGGATAATAGGTCAACATCCAAAAAGAATAGAAAAACTTTGTGAAAATTCTACTAATAACTTATTGCAATTTAGATTGTTTGATATTTTTAATTACGACAAGGTTGATGAAAATTTAAATAAGTTAATTGATTTTTTACAGATATCAGATGATTATAAAGAACAGTGTAAGGAATTTTATATTAGATACTTAAAATCTCACGAAATGCTTAAAATTTTCCCCAATCTTTAAAATTTTTAAAAAATTAGATAAATATTTTGTGTGTAGTAACATTTTATAAATAAGTATAGAATTTCTCGCACGTACATAAAAATTTAAGGAGATAATTTATGTTTTCATCAAAAGAGTTTGTTAAGACTATTGTTAAAGACAACCAAGCGTTGTTCCAAGCTAGTCAACACAATGTAAAAGCGTATTTTGACAGCAAGCCTGCTCAAGAAGAATTAGTAGAACACTTTGTTGGCCGTATGGTCAATGAGCGTATGAACATGGTTGAAATTGCTCAAGCAATCGCTACTATGCCTGCTGACACAGATCCAGTTGAGTTATCATTATTAACAAAACAAGCAATGGATGAGGCAAATCACTTCCGTATGGTTAAGGAAGTTATTGAACACATTCAAGGTAGCCCAGTTGATGTTGAAGCCGCTATTGCCGCTGAAGCCGCAAAGCCAACAGCTAAAGGTGCTGGTCTATTAGCTAAGTACAATGCAGAAACTGATCCAGTTGCACTAGCTGCCTATCAATTGGTTGCTGAAGGTCGTGCAGAAGCTGTTTGGAACACAATGGCTGATTGTATTGAAGATGGTTTCATCAGCAGTTCATATCGCAAGATTGCTAAAGATGAAGGCTTCCACAGCAACATCGGTGCTCGTAAATTAGAGCAATTAGTTACTGAAGAAAATGCAAGTCAAGTACAAGCATTGGTATCAGCAATGCGTAAAGATTTGTATGAAATTTCATGCAAAAATACCGTAGCCGCTGAAGCAGGTAAAGAGTTAGTAGCAGACGCATACGGATGGTAATTTGAAAATAGCTCTAAGCCAACGCATTATTAAGTTTAGAGGCAGAGCGTATGATTCAATCGAACACGGGTGGTACTCGTATTTGAAAGAGCATACGCTCTTTTTTGTCCCTAATAGATTAGACCAAAACTTTAAGGCAATTGCCGATGAAGTTGATTGTTTTATTATTACTGGTGGCGATGATAGATTAATAAGACGCACGACAGAATTAAAACTAGCAACACAAATGATGTTACAGCAAAAACCTATACTAGGTGTATGTCATGGTTGCTTTTTACTGACTGATACTTTAGGTGGAACTGTGTCTAAGAAAGAAGGACACAGTGGTGGAATAACACATAAAGTAACTTATAAAGGACAAGAATTTGATGTTAATAGTTTTCATGGACTAAACATTAAATTACCACAAGCAAGTGCTACAGTTTTAGCACGTGATGTAGACGGTGATTGTGAAGCATGGATTGATGGAAATGTTGCAGGCGTAGTATGGCACCCTGAAAGAACTGAAGACCATTGGCTACCAGATGAAATACAAAACTTAATGAAATTTTAATGGATTATATACACTACATACCCTATTTGTTAGCAGGCACAATATATGGTTTTATCTTTGGGATAATTCCAATTGCAGGGGCTACCACAGGCTTGCTAACAATATATGCATTCATTGATTATTTTCGTGCTGATCCATACTCATTGGTAGTGTTCACTACTGCGTTAGTGATATCATCTAGTATTGGTGATTTGTTTGCAAGTGTAGTAATGAACATACCCGGTGGTGGCGGAAGTGCCGCAACTATGGTAGATGGATTTCCATTAGCCAAACGAGGTGAGGGCGCAAGAGCATTAAGTGCTAGTATCTTTAGCGCATGTGGTCAAGGTTTATTATGGGGTATATTAGTGTTTGCATTCTTACCCTACTATGCAAATGTTGTGTTATATTTTGGTATACCTGAAATGTTATGCTTTATATTACTTGCATTGACAACAGTTACATTTGTAAATAACAAATATTGGTTTAGGGGTTTATTGGGGGTTGCCTTAGGATTGTTTTTAGGACTAGTTGGCACCGATCCAGTTACCAATGCCGAACGTTTTACAGGTGGTTGGTTTTATCTTGCACATGGTATACAAGTGCTACCATTATTGTCAGGACTATTAGCAATGCCTGAAATATTAGAGGCGCTATTCAAAAAAGCAGAATTTACTCCGCAATCAAATAATATCATTAGTCAAATGTATCAGGGTGCAAAAGATGCGTGGCGTTATCGTTGGGATAGTATGCGTTCAGGATTAATAGGTGGATTCATTGGATTGTTGCCAGGTGTAGGTGGTGCCGTAGTAGATTGGATAGCATATAGTCAAACAGTTGCGGCAGGGAAAAATGATACTACTAAATTTGGTGATGGTAATATCAGGGGTGTAGTAGGTGCAGAAGGAGCTAACATGGCTCAAAAGTCAACTGCATACGTTCCTACTATATTGTTTGGTGTGCCAGCGGCACCATTTGAAGTTATCGTTATGAGTTTGTTTATGTATGTTGGATTAGAAATGGGTAGTCCTACATTACTTGCTGATCCAAAATTCTTTCATGCACTAAACTATAGTTTCATATTAAGTTTAACAATAACATTCTTTATAAGTTTATTGTTTATACGTTGGGCTACATTATTAACACGTGTGCCAGTAATGTATTATTTTGTTCCATTAATTGCACTAATCTTTTGGAGTTGTGCTGAGTACACCGGGGGTTGGGAAGATTATGCTATGTTGATTTTTTGTACGGTGTTAGGATTGGTACTTAAATACTTCAAGATTAGTAGAGCATGTGTACTTATTGGATTTGTACTAAGCCCACGTATTGAATTGGTAGGTAAGCAATTCTTTACTATATATCAACTTGAAGAAATATTACATCATCCAATTGCAATTGGATTATTAATTGCTACATTTATTTCCATATTGTATGGGGTATTTTTTAGCAAAACAAAACTTAACTATTATTGAGGAAAATTATGAAAAAGTTATTATTGTCGTTATTACTAGCTAGTGGGTTAGCACATGCTGATTATACATTTGTTGTACCACAAGAACCTGGTGCAGGTACAAGTGTATGGACAAGTATTGTTGCACACGAATTAGAAAAGAAACTAGGTGAAAAAATTGTTATTCAACATATCCCCGGTGCAAGAGATATCCCAGGGGCAAACAAATTTCAAGATACATTGAGATTTGATAACAAAACTGTTATGGTTGCACACGGTGGTAATGCCGAAAGTTATCTAGTAGAAGATGTTCGCTATGACTATAAAGATTGGGAAGCAATTGGTGCAATGAATATTACGATTGAAACTGTACGTAGAACAGACCGTGATGTTTATCAAGACTTACGTTTTGCCGCAGGTTCAGGAAACAATCCTGATATGTTGGCTATGACATTATTATTGTGCGGTGAACTACCTAACATAGAAGCATATGCACAATGTTACAATAATAAAAACGTAAAATTTATTCCTGGCATGAATGCAGGTGAACGTAGATTATCACTTGCTAGAGGTGAATTAACTGCTATGCGTGAAACACCTAGTGCTTACTTAAAGTTCTTTACTACTATACCTAACGTTGGTCCATGGTTCAATGAAGGTATATTAAACATTAAAACAGGTAAAGTAGTTGCCGATCCTAACTTCCCTAAAGAACAATTTTTTGAGGAAGCATACAAAGCTAAGTGGGGTAAGTATCCTAAGGGTGAATTGTATGACACATATATGTTGGTAAAGAACTGGCGTGATGTCCTACAAAAGAGTTTGTGGGTAAACAAGGGCAATCCTAATGCCGACAAATTGCGTAAAGCTCTAAAAGAAATGTTAGCTGATAAAGAATCAATGGAAATCATTGAAAAAGATAACGGCAAATATGAATTCTTAGTTGGTTCACAAGTTAACGATGCTATGAAATATTTAGAAAAATTGACTACAAAGAAAGCATTAAAGAATTTAGTATGGTGGAACAGTACTGTGTTCAAACAAAACGCTATTTATAAAGACAGTATAGCAAGTATCGCAAAATGAAATATATATTTGTAGCCGGTGCTCCTGGCAGTAAGTGGAGTTCAGTAACTAAAAACATCTACTATAGTCCTGACATTGACAACAGCGACTATAGTGATGAACGTACATATTATCACGATGCTAGTGGTAAAATGGACTTGATGCATTTAGGTGCGTACTTTGATCCAGGCATGGAGTTTGGTAGTTTTTTTGATAACATTAAAAATTATCCCAAAGATAAATGTGAGGCAGAGTTTGATAGGCCCTTTAAAGGAAAAGGCATTCGCATTATTAAAAGTCATGTGTTTGCAAATAATATTGAATTCTTAAAAATGTATTGGCCTGAATGTCCTATAATTTTAGTGCATCGTCCTGATGATGCTTGTTTAGGATGGTGGGTAAAGTGCGGTCACTTTGATATCACATATCCTAGTTATGCAGGTTATTACAAAAACTTAAAAACAATGGCAACTATCATCAAAGAACAAAATCAAGGTATTGTTAATGCCATGTTAACGTATAAGGGTTCAGCACCACTAACAAATCATGCATTATGTAAGTTGTTAAAGATTGATTTACCTCCTAAAGAATATTTCCAAGATTATGGACAATCTGATGTAAGAGTTACATTGATATGAAGCAGTTATTGATTATTACCGGGCCGCAAGGTTCTGGTAATCATTTATTCAGTAAAATATTTGCACTACACAAAGATGTTTATGCTTGGGATAAGTTACTAGAACAATACTGGGACCCTCATGATAATGAACCCTTTGCACAATATTGGAACGATCCAACTCTTTTATTAGAAAAAGATTGGAGTACACATGATTATTATGTGACAAGTATCAGTTGCCCTTATGCTAACAAAGGTGTGGTATCAATACCCAAGTATAAAGAGTTTATAGAAACTTTGAACAAATTAAATATTGAAGTTAAAATAGGAATTATAGGCAGAGACAAAAACATCATTAAATATCAACAAGAGCGTGTAAGAGATAGATATAGCTATCCTGATTTTCAAACAGAATTAGATTATCTAAACACACTTGACCCCGTCTATCTGAGCCATGAATTGTTATATCTATATAAGGATAAATACATTAAGAGTTTAAGTAAGCAATTAAATTTTCCGATATCATATGATAATCGGATAGACAAAATATTAGAAAATGATTCTAATAAAAAATATTTTAATGCAGTAGAACGTCAAGAACTAGATATTCTTGTACGTAAAGTAAGCGGATTAGGAGAATAAAATGACAACAAGTAGTTGGGAAACAAGAAAAGCACTAAGCAAGTACCACTTTGATAATTTCAAAATGGATAATAATTATGATACGGTAATCAGATTGGGAACTATCAAGGGAGATTGGTCTAGTGAATTAAAGACTATTATTGACAATAGCAAATCGGCTACTTGGGAAACACGTGGGTATAAAGGCGAGGGTGTAATGGCACCGCGTGAAGATTCACTCGCAGAAGAATATGATTTAGAAAAAACAGGATATGGGAAAGACTATAAGATTACACATCTTAATTGGAACATTCCGCCGGTACTAAAAGAAATGAGTAACTTATTTGGCCTTGATGATTGCATGGAACGTATACATGTACAGATGCCCGGCGAAGTTTGGAACTTGCACCTAGACAAATTAGAAAAATGGGCTCCTGAAGAACCATGGCGTATTATGCGTATAATGATTCAATTAACAGATTGGGAACAAGGACATTTTTGGAGTTATGGTAATTACAATTTTAGTCAATGGCGTGCAGGAGATGTTACTACATTTGATTGGAAGAATGTACCACACAGCACAGCAAACGCAGGACATAACCCAAGAGTTACATTTCAGTTGACTGGTGTAGTTACAGAAAAGACTACTGAATTCATAAATAGATTAAAGAGATTTAATACATATTCTCTTAATTTATATGAAACTAACTGATTTTCAAATACACAGCCACAAAAAACTAGACAATATACTCATCAAATTATGTGAAATGATTGTTGAAGGGCAAAAGAAGGATAGCGACTATTACGGCTATGTAGGTAGTTGCATACTTGACCCTGACAATAACACCGTATACGCAGTAAATTATTACAATGATGGTTACACTAGAGTACATGCTGAACGTGCCGCTATTGAAAAATACGAAGCTAAACATGGTAAAGTTCCAGAGGGTAGCATATGTATTACAACACTAAGCCCATGCAGTACATATCACAATAAAATGGCTGATAAACGTGAAGGCGATAGTTGCACAGATTTAATAAATCATAGCAATATTAGGAAAGTTTATTGTGGATATGTTGACCCCACTGAAGATGAGACAGAAGCCTATAAACATAAAAAATATCATATTGAAGAAACACGCAATGAAAAAATACGTGAGTTGTGCAAAGTGTTTCAGAAGTGGGCAATCGCACTTATATAAGAACACCTACCTTAGGACCTTCGGGTTGCGGTGTGGCCGGCTGCTGGCCCGAGGAGATAGGAGTCGTGCCCGAAGTACTCGAAAGTGAGCATTTTTTGATAAATACTGATATGAAAAAATTACTTATAATCCTAGCTGTTTCTTGTTTAACAGCATGTAGCACGGTACAATCAGTAAAAGATATGATTCCTAGCTTTTGGGACGACAATCAAAGCAAAGTAGTAACTGATTTACAACTTTATTCAAGACGCCTTGATTGCAGTAAACCATTACAGCCACAACTAGAGTCTATTGAAATACCATTGCAATGGTTGACTATATACAGTCAAACTAAAAACACCAAAGATGTATTAAAACTAACAACTACGTTTACTACCACATACGGTGAATTTAAAGATAGAGTTAATGCAGGACCCGTAAGTCCTTTATATTGTGATATAAAACAAAAACTGTTTGTACAACAAGCAGACATGATAGCAAAAGCCGTTCAAGGGAGATTTTAAATGTCAGACGCACTAAATCAAGTAGTAGGTTCAGGTCAACAATGGGCGGCAGCACGTGCCCAATATGCACTGCAAGTAAGACAAGCACTAGAGCAAGGTCAAATTCAACCTGCCGAAGCAAAAGAAATCTTATTAGATTTAATCAATACTGAAAAATTAGATGCCGAATCCGCAGACATGCAATTACGTTCTGCATTGGTTTTTGGCGTAATGGAAATCGTTTCATTCTTAGGGTAATATGAAGATACATCAAGTTATCAATGAATCCGCAGCCAGTGATTTGGTAAAAACCTTGCCATCTCTGCAAAAACACAAGTATGATACCATCGATACATTGATAAGAAAAATTTCTAATAGACATGGTATAAGTACCAAAGAATTGTACGATTATTTTAAAAAGAAATATAATACCCCTGATAGTTTTATTAAACACAAACTTGATGAAGATGATGACTTAAATCATGACCCCGTAATGCAAAAGTTTATTAAATGGACAGCAGGTAGATTACATCTAAACACAATACCCAAAATTATTTTTAGTAACGATACCAAAGATGCCCAAGACAATCATCACACTGGATCACATGTTCAAGGTAGTAATGAAATTTGGGTATACGTAAAAAATCGTAACATGGTAGACATCATGCGTACAATATTTCATGAAATGGTTCATTGCCGTCAGGGCGAATTGGGCATGATTGGCCCAAACGATAGTTACCCGGGTAGCCCAATTGAAGTTATGGCTGACATGCTTGCCGGTAAATACATCAAGATATTTGGTAGAGAACATCACGAAATTTTCCAATAACGGTAACCTAATTTCGCAAAAAGTTTGACTTTGTTGCACAACTGTCGTATAATAAGTACTTCTTTATAGGAGTTTATATGGCAGCAAGAATGTTTAGCGGTGACCAAAAGATTAAACTAACCCAACTTATCAACGAAGGCATGGCAGTCATGCAAGAAGTTGAAACACTCAACGAAGGGTTATCAGATACAGTAAAAGCAATTGCAGAAGAACTAGAAGTAAAACCTAGTGTACTTAAAAAAGCAATTCGTATCGCACACAAGGCAAGTCTTACACAGACAAACGCCGACAACGAAGAATTAAACACAATCTTAGAAACAGTGGGTAAAACACTTTGAGTTATGTGGATGCGATACATAGCAGGGATAACGATAGAATTTTCGTAGTTGAACGTGGTAGTGACGGTAAACGTTACTACAACGAGTATCCTGCTAATTATGTATTTTATTATCCCGACAACAAGGGTAAATACCGTAGCATCTATGGAGATCCCTTATCACGTTTTAGTACTAGAAAACGCCAAGAGTTTGAAAAAGAAAAACGCATTCATTCAAATAAACCACTCTTTGAAAGTGACGTTAATGTAGTGTTTCGTTGTCTAAGCGAAAACTATCTTAAAGTAGATGCGCCCAAACTACACACATGTTTTTTTGACATTGAAGTAGACTTTGATCCTGAAAAGGGTTTTAGTCCTACAAGCGATCCATTTAATCCAGTAACTGCTATCAGTATGTATTTGGATTGGCAAGACTTGTTGGTAACATTAGTTATTCCGCCAAAGAGCATGAGTAGTGAAACTGCACAAGAAACTGTAAGTCAATTTGAAAACACTATTATTTTCAATAACGAAAAAGACATGTTTGATACATTTTTTCAGTTGATTGAAGATGCTGATGTGTTGACTGGTTGGAATTCAGAAGGCTATGATATACCTTACATGGTCAATCGTGTTACACGTGTGATGAGTAAAGACGATACACGTAAGTTTTGTTTATTGGGACAACTTCCCAAACCACGTGCATACGAACGTTTTGGTAAAGAAGAACAAACGTATGATTTAGTTGGTCGCATTCACATGGACTATCTACAACTCTACAAGAAGTACAACTACGAAAGTCGCCATAGCTATAAACTAGATGCTATTGGTGAAATGGAAGTAGGAGAAAACAAGACACAATACGAAGGTACTCTTGACCAATTGTATAACAAAGACTTCAAAACATTTGTTGAATACAATCGTCAGGATACTATGTTGTTAGTTAAAATTCACAATAAACTTAAATTCTTAGAACTGGCTAATCAATTAGCGCATGAGAATACAGTATTACTGCCAACAGTAATGGGTAGTGTAGCTATGATTGAAATGGCAATTTTCAATGAGGCACACGAACGAGGTTTAGTAGTTCCAGACAAAAAAAGGAGAAGTGAACATGAAGATGAACAACAAGCGGCAGGTGCCTATGTTGCTACGCCCAAAAGAGGAATGCATGAATGGGTCGGTGCAGTCGATATCAACTCGCTCTATCCCTCGGTTATTAGGGCCCTCAACATGGCAGGAGAAACAATCGTCGGTCAAGTTAGGCAAACTCTTACAGCCCAATACATGAAAGAAAAGGGTTTACGATTAGCCCAAGAAAAGAAAAGATATAAAGACGGTGATGATGAGGTGGGTGGTGCTATCTTGTGGGAAGGTTTATTTGGCTGTTTAGAATATACTGCTATTATGAACCAAGAACGTGGCACTACATTGATTATTGACTATGAAGATGGTCGTAGCGAAGAATATAGTGCGGCTGAGATATGGAAAATGATTTTTGACAGTCATAGACCATGGATGTTGAGTGCGAACGGTACAATTTTTACCAATGAAAAAGAGGGTATTGTACCTGGCTTATTAACACGCTGGTATAGTGATAGAAAAGCAATGCAGAAAAAACTCAAAGAGGCAACGACCAGTGACGATAGAGAATACTGGGACAAAAGACAACTGGTTCGTAAGATTTTGCTTAACTCTGCATATGGCGCACTATTGAATGAACATTGCCGTTTCTATGATAAACGCATAGGACAAAGTGTTACATTAAGTGGTCGCCAAATCGTTCGTCACATGATGAGCCAAATCAATCAAACTGTGACTGGCGAATACACACATGAAGGAGAAGCAATTGTTTACGGTGATACTGATAGCTGTTATTTTACTGCGTTTCCATCGCTTAAAGAACAAATAGCAAGTGGTGAATTAACTTGGGATAAAGAAACCTGTATTGGTTTATATGATAGTATTGCTGACGAGGCTAATGCTAGTTTTCCTGCATTTATGGAACGTGCATTTCATGCACCACGTAAGAATGGTGAAATTATCAAAGCTGGTCGTGAGTTGATCGGTGATCGTAGCATCTTTATTACAAAAAAACGTTATGCTATCAATATCTTTGATAAAGAGGGTAAGCGTAAAGACAAAGACGGTAAGCAAGGCGATATCAAAGCTATGGGTCTTGACTTGAAACGTGCTGATACGCCTAAATATGTTCAGGAATTCTTAATGGACGTACTGGCTATGGTTATACAACAAGGTAAAGGTCGTGACGAAGTTATTGAACTTGTTAAGAAGTTTAAACGTGAATTATCTATGCGTCCAGCATGGACGAAAGGTAGTCCTAAATCAGTCAACAAACTAACCATGTATGGTGAAAAGGAAGCCAATAGTAAAAAAGGTCGTGAAAACATGCCCGGTCATGTTCGTGCGGCACTGAACTATAATTATTTACGTAGAGTCAATAGTGACCAGTATAGTCAAAAAATTGTTGATGGTATGAAGGTTATTGTTTGTAAACTTAAACCCAACGCACTTGGCTTTACGAGTATTGCTTATCCAACAGATGAGTTAAGACTTCCTGCATGGTTCACAGAATTACCATTTGATGATGATGAAATGGAAAAAACATTGGTCGATGAAAAGATTGATAATTTGTTAGGCGTGTTAGATTGGGACTTGCGTTCCAGTACAAACACAAAATCAACATTTGATGATTTATTTACGTTTGGTTAAATTGATACTTGACTTGTGTAATATATTCCATCATAATACACATAATAACTACCTAAATAAAGTAGTATACTTAAAGGAAAAACATGAAAGATTATTTAAAAGATTTAATTGACCATACATATGGTCTAGGTGACATTGAACTTATTAAAGTTACAGGTACTGATACTGAAACTAAAATCAATGCAATGACTGAGAACAAAAACGTTATCATCAGTGGTACGTTTAAGGGTCCTATTGCTGACTTTATTGGTGTGTTTGGTATGCCTAACTTAGGTAAGTTAAAAACTATTATTGGTTTTGAGGAATATGATAATACAAGTATTATTAATGTTACTCGCACCAACAAAAACAACGAAGACATTCCTAGTACAATTCACTTTGAAACAAATACAGGTGACTTTGTAAATGACTATCGTTTAATGCTTAAAAGTGTAGTATTAGAGAAGGTTAAAGATGTAGCTTTTAAAGGTACTACATGGAACGTAGAGTTTCAACCAATGGTTACAAATATCTTGCGTTTGAAAAAACAACAACAGGCTAATACTGAAGAAGAAAACTTTCTTGCTAAAACTGAAAACGGTGACTTAAAGATTTACTTTGGTGATCCAAGCACACATAGTGGTAACTTTGTGTTTCATCCAGGTGTCACAGGTACGCTAAGTAAACCATGGTTATGGCCCGTAAAACAATTTATTAGTATCTTAGATTTAGTTGGCGACAAAACTGTACGCATTAGTGATGCAGGTGTAACTGAGATTGTAGTTGACAGTGGTCTTGCAGTTTATACTTATTTACTTCCAGCAAATACAAAATGATTGACTACGTATACGGTGGCGAGTTCATGCAAGTGACTAGTAATAAGGGGGCGACTCCTTATATCAATACTACTAATCCCATTACTGGCATGATGGCATTTGATGGTCCTAGTCAAAGTATGAAAGTCTTTGATGGTAGTAGTTGGATGACTGTTGGTGGGGGTAGTGCCCAAGTTAATCTATCAGCAAATGCTATTACTATACTTAAGTGGGCTGAGAAAAAGATGCAAGAAGAAAATGAACTAGCAAGTTTATGTGAAAAGCATCCTACTATCAAAGATATCGTTAGTCAAATGAATAATGATATAGCTAACTATAAAAATAAAATTGACATGGTTAAAATCTTAATTAAAGAAGAAGAAAAAATTGGAACAAATTAATTTATCGGCGGCACACAGTAACGATTGGGCATTGTTCTTACCTGCAGTCAGTAGTTTTTATATTGCTGGCTTAGGTAAGCAACGTGAGGGTGAAAATTATTTTGAACAGTCACGTATCCCCGCGGGATTTAATGGTGATGTTGAAAAACTAAACTTTCTTAATAGCAAAGAAGGTCTATACTATTATAAGTGGGGACTATACTCTGCTGGTCATGCTAATTTAGATACAACAGTTGATGACCATAACGAAAGTATCATTCGCAAACGTGAACAAGGTACTTTCATGTTAGGTGATAGTGGTGGGTTTCAGATTCTTAAGTGTCAATGGCCTGCTGACTGGAAGGATCCCAACTGTCCTCGTGCCATGAAAAAGCGCAAGGCTGTATTGAACTGGATGGACACATACATGGACTATGGTATGTGTTTAGATATTCCTTCACAATCATTAACTACATTTCACATCAAAGACCCAAAAACAGGAACTAGTGCCCACGGTATCAGTACTATTGAAGAGGCTATAGCCGCTACACATATTAATAATGAGTATTTTATTAATAATCGTAACGGCAACTGCAAATTTTTAAATGTATTGCAAGGTCGCAATCATACTCAAAGTAACGATTGGTATGAGGAAATGAAAAAGTATTGTGACCCAAATATCTATCCAGACAATCATTTCAATGGTTGGGCATTTGGTGGACAAAACAAGATTGACATTCACTTGATGCTAAAGAGGTTGGTTGGTATTATTCACGATGGTTTACTGCAAGAAGGTAAGCATGACTTGATTCATTGTTTGGGTACAAGTATTTTAGAGTATGCAGTATTGTTTACTGATATTCAAAAAGCTGTACGTAAGTATCATAACCCAAAACTTCAAATTACATTTGACTGTGCAAGCCCATTCTTTAGTGCGGCTAAAGGTCTTGCATATTTCAATAACAGTATTGAACATGACAAAAAATGGTCATACAGTATGGAAAAGACCGCTGAGAAAAAAAGTTATGCAAATGACACACGCAAGTTTAGAGATGGTGTTTTGCAAGACGGTATCCATAAGTTGTTTACAGATAGTCCTGTAACTGATATAATGCTTATGAAAGATTTATGTTATCGTGGTCAAGGTTTTATTGGTCAGCACGGCAAAGAAACTAAGACAAGTTGGGACACATTAAGTTACACTCTATTGCAAAGTCATAACGTATACCAGCACATTAGTGCAGTACAAGAGGCTAATCGTAGATATGAACAAGGCGTTGTTCCCAAAATGATTGTACATAAATTTGAAGGTGATAGGTTCTTTACAGATTTGGTTGATGAGATTTTTTCAAAGAAAACTAAACAGGAGTCATTAGATTTGATTGACTATCATAGTAACTATTGGAAACAATTTCAAAGTGGCAGTCAAGGTATTAGTGGTAAAAAAACAGTTAATGCTATGACTATGTTTGACCAGTTATTTGAAGTTAAAAATCAATCTGAGGTTGAAGAAACTATTGAAGATAGTGATGATATTATGTTAGAAGTTTTAGGAGATTGATATGTATTCACAACGAATTGCATTTTTAGAAGATAGTTTACGTTTGATTGAAGAACGTATGGAGAAAGGTGATACATCTTTAGTTGATGAAAAAGTCAAATATCAGAAAGAATTATCACGTGTGCGTAAACTTCAATGGGAACATGACCATGAATCAATAGACTTAGATAGGGATTATTAAAATGGATAGCCAAGTACAACTAGCATTATTTGAAAAACGTCAACGTATTGCACAGGAAGCAAAGCGTATGATTTTTGTAACTTTTCAAAAGGAAGGCATTCATTGCTATCCAGCGGCGGCAACAGACCCAGCACTTGCAACAGGTGATGAGTATGATGTTAGCTTTTTAGGAACTCCACATCGTCACATCTTTCACTTTAATGTGGCGATTGAAGTATTTCACAACGACAGGGATATTGAGTTTATTCAATTTAAACGTTGGCTTGAGAATCAATACTCTCAAGGCATCTTAGAGTTGAATTACAAAAGTTGTGAAATGATTAGTGATGACCTCTATGAAGTCATTGCTAGTAGATATCCCGACCGTAATATCGAGATTACTGTTTCAGAAGACGGTGAGAACGGTGCTACAATTTATTACAATTTAACAAAACCTTATCAACAACTATCCATTTAAAGGAAATTATAATGGCAAAGCAACAACAATTTAACTCCAACAATCGTGTTCGTCAAATCTTTAACGACCTAGAAAAATATCTAGAGTTTTGTGTAGAGTACGGATATCGTTATAACGAGGCTGAATTGTATAGCCCACGTAGCTATGTCTATCGTCAATATACTAAATTGATGAATGACAAGCCTGTAAAAAATCAGTGGGAAGAGAATCGTAGACCATAATGCGTAAATTATATTACATGGGCCTTGAGCCTTATAAAGCACGATACACTCTACAATTACAAGAGTGGAATCGTACTGTATTTGAACGTAGGGATATTGACTATGTTATTGTCCCTGGCGAAACACTAAGTAATGACCAAGCAATCGTTACTGGGCAAGTATTAGATGCACATGGTCGTACATACTACGGTATGTCGCAACTAATGAATCTAATCAAAATGATGAAAGCAGGGGAACTATCAAGTGATGATGTTATATATTTTGAAGACATGTTTCAGCCAGGAATCGAAAGTCTTCCTTACATACTTAATCAGATTGATGCTAATATGCGCCCTAGGATATATGTCCGCTGTCTTGCTCAATCAATCGATCCGGATGATTTTGTACATGTATGGGGTATGAGTGAATTCATGGGTCACTATGAAAAAATGGTTGATTCATTTGTTGACGGTGTACTTGCTACTAACGAAGAAATGGTAATGCACATGAAAATTGCAGGTTGGAGGTCTCCAATTTACAATATCAGCGGATTGGCATTTGGTAAAGATGAAGTTCGCAGTCGTGTAGAAGGTCCATTAAGACCATTTAATGAGCGCACATTTCGTGTGGGTTTTGCCGCACGTTGGGATCAGGAAAAACAACCTGACTTCTATATGGACTTGATTGAATTATGGCACGAACGTCATCCTGGACAAAAACTTGAGTTTGCAATTTTTAGTGGTAGTAAACTAAAATCTAACAATGATAGTTATATGGCACGTACCAGAAGTTTGCAAGAACGTGGACTATTAACTATCTATGAGGACCTAGAAAAAAATGATTATTACAATCTTCTTAACAACACTCGCCTGCTGTTTAATTGCGCTTTACAGGACTGGGTCAGTAACACAGCATCGGAGGCAGATACTCTTGGGTGTAATGTTCTTTATCCTGCTTATAGAAGTTTTCCCGAAACTTTTGCTAATGACAATGAGCGTCTTTATGTACCCTGGTCTTTAGAAGATGCATTAAGTAAGTTAGAAAAACTTATTCGTAAACCACACCCTAACATGGGTAAGATTAGTGCCCGTAATGATAGCACTATCGATAGAATCTGTGATATACTTGAAGGGAAAGGTGAAGACATGTTACGCATGACTACCGATTATAGGAAGTATACACGTGAAGCCAAATTTTAATAGGAGATAGAAATGGCAAATCAATTAGACAAGTTAGAAAAAGTAAATGAATCATTCACCGTTAATCGTTACGATAACGGATTTATGGTTGAGTTTAGTGGTCGTGATGATGACAACGATTGGAAGAATTGTAAAATTCTTTGTACTTCACAAGAACAATTGTTTGATGTTATCAATGAATATCTAAGTAAAGAATTGGACAATTAATCATGGCAACTTGGGAACTATCCACTTTATATAAAAAATCTGCGATTGAGAAATCATTTTGGTATAAGGATGGTCAAGTTGCCATTCGTACTGAAGGTTATCGCTGGGGCACATTTACTATAGAATCAGACACTATGCCTGATGTTGACTTAAACAATCCTGATGAGTTTGAGTTAGATAGTGATTGGGAGTTGGTATCATTAGATGATGGGTGTTGGGCTGAGTGGGAATGGCCTGATGACATGGACGAAGAAGAACAAGAACGTCTTGAAGAAATTTGGGACGAAAACTATTACGAAGGTCTTGAAGAAGAAGGCTGGTCACAAGATGACACAGAATACTTTTTTCAAGGTCCACTTAAGTTAGTAAATCTAGACACTGGTGAAGAGTTTGAAGGTGAAGAAGATTCAGTAACAATAGAAACAACTTTTACCGTTAACGATAAAGTAAATGAACCTGCAGCCTGGCCTTTTCTTGATGAAGAAACAGATAAAACAGAAGTAGATAGTAATTGGCCTTTTCCTAGTGGTACAAAGCCATAATGATAAATAAAAGTATGCGACACAAAGGTTGCATACTTTTCAAAAATAACATCCGTGTAAGGAAGGATACATATGTCATATAACAAAACGAAAACCGACCCTGAGTTAGGTCAAAAAGTACATCAGCACTTGGTAGCTATGGGAGTAGAAACTCCTACATTTCAAACTGCATTGGATCGTAAAGACAAAATTGCAGAAATCGAAAAAAGTTTTAGCCATATCATGCAAGTATTAGGTCTAGACCTAAGTGATGATAGCTTGATGGAAACACCCAAGCGTGTTGCTAAAATGTACGTTAACGAAATTTTCTGGGGATTAGATTATGATGCATTTCCAAAGTGTACGACTGTCGATAACAAGATGCGTTACAATGAAATGGTCGTTGAACGCAACGTTAATGTCCAAAGCAATTGCGAACATCACTTTGTTGTCATTGATGGTCTCGCTACTGTGGCATATGTGCCTAAACAGAAAGTCCTCGGATTATCAAAAATTAACCGTATTGTTGAGTATTTCAGTAAGCGCCCTCAAATCCAAGAGCGACTCACCGAACAAATCTTCCACACTCTCCAATTTATACTGGAGACTGAAGATGTTGCAGTAATGATTGATGCACAACATTATTGCGTAAAGTCACGTGGTGTTGAGGATACAGGTAGTAGTACAGTTACTGTTCGTTTAGGTGGTGGATTCAAAACAGATGCCGCGGCACGTAGTGAATTCTTAAGTATTGCACGAATGGGTAAATAATTATGGAATGGCTTATTTGTAGTTTTGCACTAGGTTATTTTAGCTATCCTTTTATTAATGTACTAAAAGCAGTATTCATTAATGCGTATAACGCAACATATACTTCAGCTTGTACAGGAGACTGCAACCAAGGTCGCAATTGCGATTGTAAAAATAGATTGCAAGGCTAATATGGGTTATATGAGGCGTTGGGGACCACAGGTATCAAATCAAGTACAAGCCATGTGCGGGGAATTACTTGATATATATACTGATAGTTATATTGCATGGGACTGCAAACAAGAACTGTATAAAATAAAATGGATGGTTGATGAAGCCTTAAATAAGTCATCTACATACAGTGGTGAAGAACAGTGGCTTAAAGAGCAGGAACAAGAAAAAATTATAAGGATATTAAAAAAATGATTTTCAATCACATTCGTAAACTTAAACAAGATGGTAAAAAAATAGGTATTACATTTAGTACCTTTGATATGTTACATGCAGGACATGTTGCAATGCTTAGTGACGCTAAGAATCATTGTGATTATTTAATTGCAGGATTACAAACTGACCCTACTATTGACAGACCAGATACTAAGAACAAACCTATTCAAAGTATTGTTGAACGACAAATTCAATTGGCAGCATGCCGTTATGTTGATGAAGTTGTTGTGTATTCAACTGAGCAAGACCTAATTGACATTCTATTAACCTTACCAATTGATGTTCGTGTTTTAGGTGTAGAGTATGAAGGTAAACAATTTACAGGTGATGAGGCATGTTGGAAACGTGGTATTGAGATTGTGTTTAACGGTCGTGACCATAGTTTTAGTAGCACTAATTTGCGTAAACGTGTTTATGATGCAGAACACAGTAAAAAACCAAAATGACACAACGAATATTAATTATGGGTTTACCTGGTGCCGGTAAAACAAAACTAGCAGACTCATTATACAATCAATTATATCCACAATCTAAATGTGTTTGGATCAATGCAGACCGTATTAGAGAAAAATATAATGATTGGGATTTTAGTATTGAAGGTCGTATTAGACAAGCCAACCGCCTACGCAATGAGGCAGATATATTAGAATCAGACTTTGCTATTGTTGATTTTGTTTGCCCATTACCTGAAATGCGTGAAATTTTTAATGCCGATATTACTATTTGGGTAGATACAATTAATAAAGGTAGATTTGAAGATACCAATAAAATGTTTGTACCACCATATAAATACGATTTTCATGTTACCGAACAAGATTGTGAAAAATGGGCAAAAGTTATTGCACAAGAACTTTTAAAAAAAGGTAAATAACTATAGCGGTCTTTTGGCATCATTCCCGCTTTACAAATTCTGCTGCCTATGCTACAATTAACATAGGAGAAATGTATGGCAAAATTTTATTCAACAAAAACTTACGGTAATGATAGAGGGTTATCTTGCTGTTTTAGACAATGGCGTGCTACACATAGCCATTGCTCAACATTGCATGGTTACTCGATAGGCATCAAATTAATTTTTGAGTGCGACACACTAGATGACAAAAACTGGTGTATGGACTTTGGAGGACTTAAAGAATTCAAAGCATGGGCAGATTATATGTTTGACCATACATTGATTGTTGCAGAAGATGATCCTCATCTAGACTTTTTCAAAATCATGAACAACAAAGGTAATATCCCGGGTAGTGGCACACTTCCTGAGTGGGATAAATTAAAACCACATGAGCGCGGTGCGTTGTGTGATTTACGTATTGTTCCTGCTGTAGGATGTGAAATGTTTGCTAAAATGGCATACGATAAAATGGCAGACTTACTAGTAAATGGCAATATGCGTTATCCAATTAATCCAACAGTAAGGATAAAATCAGTTGAAGTATTTGAACACGGGGCTAATTCTGCTACTTACGAAGGCTAAATATATTTGGCGAATTTGGGCCAAAGCACTGGGCGAAAAAGCAGGCAGTACGGATAAAGAATCAGACCGTATTGCTTGTATTCGTACCATTATTGTGTTATCATATATCACAACAAATTGCTTTATTATAGCAGGTGTTATTAGACATTGGAATCAATGATGAAAACAGCAGAACAAATATTTAACGAAACAATGGTTAAGGTAAAAAGCCTACAACGTTTTGAAATTAAACGTGAGGTAGGTCCCGGTTGGTTACCAAACGGTACTATACCATTTAACATCAAATGTAAAAATGGCATTGCTACTTTTGAAGTATACGCAGAATTTTTACAAGATGCAGAAGATCAGGTAACTCAATTTTTAGAGAAAGATGAAGATGAGTAAAATTAAAGTAGCCGAACTATTTTATAGTATTCAAGGTGAAGGAAGGTACATGGGAGTACCTTCAGTCTTTTTACGCACGTTTGGTTGTAACTTTAAGTGTGCCGGATTCGGTATGCCTAGGGGACAACTAAGCGCAGAGGCTAACGATATTGCAACAGTTGCACATTTATATAACAAGTATGAAGAACTGCCACTAGTTAGTACAGGGTGTGATAGTTATGCAAGTTGGCATCCTGACTTTAAGGATTTAAGTCCTGTATTAGAAAGTGATGCTATTGTGTCACGTATTATGGAGATACTTCCACACAATAAGTGGAAAGAAGAACATTTAGTTATCACAGGTGGTGAGCCATTGTTGGGCTGGCAACGTGCGTATCCTGACTTGTTGAATCATCCTAAAATGCAAAAGTTAAAAGAAATTACTTTTGAGACAAATGGTACACAGGAACTTACAGCAGAATTCAAACACTACTTACAGACTAAATGGTTAGAAATGCATCAGCCTGCATTGAATAGATTACATAACAAAGAAATTACATTTAGTGTTAGTGCTAAATTACCAGGTAGTGGTGAAAGTTGGGAAGATGCTATCAAGCCTAAAGTTGTTTGTGATTATCAAACAGTTGGAACCGTATATTTGAAATTTGTAGTAGCGACAGAAGAGGATGTTAAAGATGCAGAACAAGCAGTTGAACAATTTAGAGCGTCGGGTTTTAGGGGTCACGTATACCTTATGCCTGTTGGTGGTGTTGAGTCTGTTTATAATCTCAATGCTAAGTCTGTTGCCCTTGCCGCAATGAAGCGAGGCTGGCGTTATAGTGACAGATTACAAGTACCACTCTTTAAGAATGAGTGGGGAACATAATGATGGGTGCTAATTACCAAACGGCTTCATTTGATGATTTATTTTATAATAAGTATATAGGTGCTCAATTAAAATTTGCGTGGTTACCAAAAACATGTGACATATCTGGTAAGCGCATTTGGTTAAAGTATGGTTACCAAGTTACTGCATTGTATACAGGTCTTACTGAACCTTTGTTTGAGCATAGATGGCATGATAAACTTGAACATATTATATGGAAATTAAAAAAATGAATGAAAAAATTAAACAATTAGGTGAACGAGCAGGCTTTTATGGTGTAGCTGATGACGGTGATTTTTATGGCGAAGATGTTAGTGATAAAAAATTACAAGATTTTGCAGAATTGCTTATCAAAGAATGTATTGATGCTATAAATGAAACACTGGTAACAGAGTTAACATACACAACCTATGATAAAAGCATGATTGAAGGAACCAAACAACGTTGTGTAAAAAGCATTAAAGATAAGTTTAATATAAAATATAATTAAAATGAGAACGTACAGTAAACGCATTGGTTTTTTAGTTAGCTATCAAACATTAATTCCACATGGTGGTATTGGTCAATTTGCTAGAAGTTTTTGTGAACTTATGGATAGTCATGGTGTCAAGGTTGATATCATTACAGACAAACAACCACAAAATACTGAGTTTGTTAAATCATTAAAAGCAAATATCATTGCCCCAGTTGAATCATTAAAGTATACCGACCATAGCAGTATCTTTATGTATGGAGATACATTTTGTTATGAGCGTATGGCTAACTTTCGAAATGCTATTGTAGAGGCATTGGAACATAACTTGTATGATGCATTTGTTTGCAACACATATGAAACTGTACAAGTAGCAAGTACAATGGGGCTTGATGACTGCATTCAAATCATTGCGTATACTCATTTGGAAAGTCAGATTTTTAAAGATACTAAAAATCCATTCTTGTATAATACCAATGTATTAATGAGACAACAGTTACAAACTGACAATGTGTTTATAGGAACACAAAGCAAGTTTAATCAATTACAGTTTGATAATGCTTATCATTTGCCTATTCCTATTACAGAACAATCATTATTAGAAGAACACAATAAACCACGTGAAGGTGTATTGTTTGTCGGTCGTTGGGAAGAAGGTAAGAATCCTGAATTATACTTGGAACTTATTGAACAGACCAACTTACCTGCAAGAGTAATGACCAATAGCAATGGTGCTAAAAAATTTGAAGACAGATTAAAAAAGATTGGTGTTGATTATATCATTAAAGAAAGTATCATTGGTAAAGAAAAAGTAGACTTCATTACAAGTTGTAGAGTTGCGTTTAATCCTAGCACAGTTGAAAGCTATGGTATGGCATTTTATGAGCAGATTACACAACTACCCACTTTCTGTTTAGAAAATCAACGTTGGACTAAAAACTTTGATGGACATTTTTTCTTTGAGACAAACAAAAAATCTATGGCATCTGATGTTAAAGGTGCGTATGATATGTTTGTAACTAGTAATGATTGGTATAATAAAGGATCACTGGACCATTCAGTTAGTTTGGAAAAAGATGTATTTCATAAATGGAACGTTTGCTTTAATGATTTTAATGGTAAACAGTCTACTACCAATACAGCAAAAATTTGTGAAGAAACTACTATCACCGTTGACAACTTTATTAAAAGTTTAAATCGTAAAGTAATTTGTATTGATGATATCCGTAGTGTATTGACAAATAAACATAAGTTCCGTATTATATACACAGACGATAACACATACTTAACAAAAGACCCTAGCTTTGAACCCGTGGAAGAGGCTACTGGTCTGTCACTATTTGAAGGATTATAATGAAAAAGGTTTTAATCACAGGTAACAGCGGTTACATTGGTAGTCATCTAACTAAAATGTTAGAAAGTGATTGTGAGGTATATGGATTAGATTTTCGTGCACCACAGCATCCAGTAAAAAATCATTATCATATTGATATTAGAAAACAATTTGCTATCGAAGAAGAATTTGATTGTGTCATTCATTTAGCAGGATTGGTTAATGTAGGTGAAAGTGAAAAACAACCATTAACATACTACATCACTAACTTAAATGGTACTATGAATGTAATCAATAAGATTAAAACAAAAAACTTTATCTTTGCAAGTACAGGTGCCGCAGAACATTGTGTTAGTCCATATGGTGTAAGCAAACGTGCGGCAGAAGATGTGATACGTGAGTTTTATACACAACATAAACCCACACCATATACAATCTTTAGATTCTATAACGTGATTGGTAGTGATGGCTATCAACCAACTAACCCTGATGGATTGATGTACAACTTAATGAAGGCACGTGAACAAGGGTATTTTACCATCAATGGTAATGATTATGACACAGTAGACGGCACATGTGTGCGTGACTATGTTCATGTTAATGAAGTATGTGATGCATTACGTACAGCAATCGGAAACCCTGCAAATCAAATTGAATGCTTGGGTCATGGTGTAGGTTATAGCGTTGGTGAGATTGTAAAGATGTTTAGAGAAGTCAATAACATTCCTAACAAGGATTTACTTACAAAAGTAGGCCCAAGAAGAAAGGGCGACATCGATTATTATGTATTAAAAGATGTATCGCCCTATATGAGAAATCTCTACACTATGGAAGAGTTACTAAAAGTTTAATGCTTTAGTAAGAATGTACCTAGTACACCTAGTGAGTTTGCTGATAAGTCTGGCTCACCCGGTGCTACAATAACGTTGTACTTAACTGGTGTTGCTTTCTTACCGCGATTGGTTTTTTGTTCCCACTCATCATAACTCAATATTGAATTAGCACTAACGTTATACTGTTTTGCTAAACGTTGTTTTAGTTCAGGTAGTTTATCAGGTTGTACTTGCCATTGACCATTAGGTCCTTTTTCTAAATTACCCTTTTCATTTCTAACCAATAAGTCTTGGAATACATCATCAGGAACAATGCGACTGTTCTTAGTCTGTTGTAAGTTAGGATCCTTTGCTTTAACTTGTTTCTCTTGGCTAGTATGAGCACCTTCACTCCAGTTGATAATAAAGTTCTTTGGCTTAGCACCTAATGCCGCACCTGCCATTTTAGTATAAGCATAGAAGTCTACATCAGGGAACTTGTTAGCTAACTTGAACGCTAAATCCATGTACTCTGGACTAAAGAAGTCACCAGCATCGTGCCAACGAATACTTACCTTGTAACCACCCTTTTTACCATCGCTTTCTTCTTTTGCAATTTCTGCGCTTAGTTGATTAAAGAAACCTTCTGGATCGTTTAATAGATATGTTAATATTTTACCATCACTTTGCCAAGGAGCTTCATATTGAATCTTACCACCACCCATTGCAAAGCAATCAATTTTACAGCTACCAGCACCAGGACATGTGTTAACAATAATCAATTTATCTGTAGCTTCATCTACAGCAACACCTACCAATGCGGCAAAACCAATATTGAAGAATTGTTCTAATTCTCCGTTACTGTGTTTCATCTTTTCGTTTTGCTTTAATAACTTTTTAGGACGTTGTTTAAGCACATCTTTAACTTGTTCTGGGTCGTAGCGTTTTTCTTCAGGGCTATAATACTTGATAGCACTACTACGGTGAATGTATGGTAGTTTATACTTGTCTGTTTTTAATTTACCAGACACATACTTTTCTTTACCCTTTTTATCTACTTTAACCTTACCTGTCTTTTTATCAATATCAGGTGTACCAACTGTACGTTTTAAATAGTCTTGGAATTCTTGGTCGCCAAATTCACGACTTGGTGCAGGTAGTTTTGTTGCCTCATCTACATCCTCTTCAGGACCGGGTTCTTCACCTTTCGCACTTTTGGCTAAAAATTGCTCAGGAGTCATAATGTCAACTCCCTTAGGAGCGCCTGGTAATTTGGGCGTTGCACCCTCAAATAATTCTATAAATTTCATGTTGTTCCTTTTTTATTGACTTAAAAAGCCGTATGTGTTACTATATGTATATTATTTATCACTTTGGACATTATCTTGACAAATCAATCTATCAAACGTATCGGCTTTGCATGTAAATGGGCAGAGATTAATAAGAAGGGCGAGATAGCCAGTGTTGACGGACTCAACACAGGTGGCACGACTCTTGCATGGGCAAAGCGTAACAAACGTGATATTGTAGAGCAAAAAATCTTAGATGTTGCAAAAAGCAATATTATGAACACACATAATCTTGTTAAAAAGGTAGCAACACTAGCTCCTGAACTACGCATGGTTCGTCTTACAAGTGATATGTTTAGTTTTTATACACATGAAGACTATCGTGACTTTTGGAAATCTACCGATGTACAAAACAGTTTAGAGCGTTGGATGGCACCAATTGGTGAAACTGCACGTGCCAATGATGTTAAACTAAGTTTTCACCCTGACCAATTTGTTGTTTTAGCAAGTGACCGTCCTGAGGTAGTAAATAAGAGTATAGAGGAGTTTGAATATCATGTCGATATGGCACGTTGGATGGGGTACGGTAAACAATTTCAAGACATTAAAATCAATGTACACATATCGGGTCGAGCCGGTCCCGAAGGTATCCGCTCTGCCCTCAAACGCCTTACCCCCGAAGCAAGAAACACAATCACAATCGAAAACGAAGAAATGTCATGGGGACTTGACAGCACCCTGGAACTCGCAAAGGATCTCGCTTTGGTCTTAGACATACATCATCACTGGATTAAAACTGGAGAATATATTGAAAGCAACGATAGCCGTATTAAAAAAATTATTGATAGCTGGCGCGGTCTGCGTCCTACTATACATTACTCCGTCAGCCGTGAAGATGTACTTACTGAGCATACCAAACATGGACGCCCCGCTCTTGCACCCTTGATTGAGAGTGGTCACAACAAACAAAAATTACGTGCCCATAGTGACTATTACTGGAATGATGCAGTAAATGATTGGGCATTGACACATTATGAATGGGCTGATATAATGTGCGAAAGCAAGGCTAAAAATCTTGCAAGTTTTAAATTATATGAAAAGGCAAAGACACATGGGATTATTTGATATATTCAAAAAGAAACCAGAACCTGTTAAGGTAGAAGAACCAAAGGTTAAGAAACCACGCAAACCACGTGCACCTAAGGATACATCACCTAGCGAAAAAGAATTAGCTGAGAAAAACAATCAACCTTATGTTAATGTATTAAAGATGGAGATTGACCCGTATGATATTAATAGTGGTGCATTTGAATTAGATTGGAATGATAAGTTTGTATTAAACTTAATTCGTGCAGGATACAAGATTCGTGAGGATGATACTGATGCTATGATTGTGGACCGCTGGTTCCAAACTGTGTGCAGAAATATTGCGCTAGAGATGTATGAACAACAACAAGCTGATCCAGAGAATCGTGTAATGCCAACAGACATGCGTGTAGTAAGACAAAAAGATTTGGGTAACGGGCGTACTGAAATTAGTTGACATTAATTAACTTCTACGTAGAATACAGGTTTTAATCAGAAAGGTTTTATGAAAATTAATTTTTTGCATCAATTAGTAGATTATCTTCATGGTGATAAACCATATGCTACTAGAAATTATATAATGGAACAAATGTACAAAAGTAGTGCCAATATTAACAAGGGGCATTTTTGGGAAGAAGTTCTACAAAAAGCAATGAGTAGCCATACCAAACTATTAACCAAAAATGCTGTTGGTAGAGATTTTTTGGATGGTTCCGATGCCAAATGGGGAACCTTCTATAAAAGAAAAGATAATGTGTACGAAGTTTCTGTAGGTAATATTAGAACTAAAATAGGACCATTACGAGTATGTTTGTGTTTGCCCGGGGACACTCACCATCACGTGTGGTTTTTGCTTATACCTTATGAGGCCTATCAACAATATGCAATAGGTAGTGATGCACTTAAATTTACAATACGTGAAAAGAACGGAAATATTTCGGGTAAATTAACAAAATATCTATGCTCATTTGATGAAGTAACCCAAAAAATCTAATGTTTATTGACAACAATTCAAACTTTGCGTATAATATACGTATATTATCTTAAGGTTATAAATGAAATACGCACTCATTGACACAGCTAACACATTCTTCCGTGCCCGTCACATTGCAAGTCGCAATAGTACAACAGAAGAAAAGATCGGTATGGCACTACACTTAACACTTGCAAGTGTAAATCAAGTTGTACGCAAGTTTGGGATTGGCCATGTTGTATTCTGTTTAGAAGGTCGTTCATGGCGCAAAGACTATTATGGTCCTTACAAGAAAAATCGTATTGTAGACGCCACTCAGCAAACAGAGGCTGAGGTTGAGGAAAACAAAATGTTTTGGGAAACGTATGAATTATTCACTACGTTCCTTAAGGAAAAGACCAACGTAAGTGTATTACGTCACGAACGTGCTGAGGCTGATGATTTAATTGCACGTTTCATCCATTTGCATCCTGAGGACCAACACTACATCATCAGTAGCGACACGGATTACATCCAATTAATTGACCAACATGTTTTTCAATATAATGGTATAACAAATCAATTTATTACTCTTGAGGGCTATCATGACGAAAAAGGTAAATTGATTGTAGACAAGAAAACAAAAGAAGCTAAACTGTTGGGTGATCCCAAATTTCATTTATTTGAAAAATGTATGCGTGGTGATGCAAGTGACAACGTGTTTAGTGCATATCCAGGTGTGCGTACTAAAGGTAGCAAAAACAAAGTTGGATTGGTCGAGGCTTACGAGGATCGCAACAAACAGGGCTTTAATTGGAATAACATGATGTTGCAACGTTGGGTAGACCATGATGGTGTTGAGCATCGTGTGCGTGAGGACTACGAACGCAATCGTACACTTATTGACTTAACTGCACAACCACAAGATATTAAGGATGCAGTTGACCAACGCATTCGTGAAACAGTACGTACTACTGTTACTCCGCAAGTGGGCGTACACTTCATGCGTTTCTGTGGCAAGTATGAGTTATCAAAAATTAGCGAACAGGCAGAGACCTACGCAAAATGGTTAAACAATCCTTATGTAGGAGAATTAGTATGAGTGAACGAGATATTGAAATCCATGGCCTTACACCCGAACAGGTTCAAATGCTTGACATGATGTGGAGTATTGAAACATACCAAGATTATCAAGATTGGCTTGATAGCATTACACTTGAAGAGGCACAAATGGCTGAACAGTTAAAAAATTTATTAGTATTAACACTAATAGATGATGCTATGGATAATTACGATATGGCTAAAGACTATTTGAAAAAATTTCAACTATGACAGTTACCTATTCTAATTCAAATTCTAAAATTAAAAAACTTACTCCAAATGATCCTGATTGGTTCATGAGCCATGATAACGTTACATTAACCCCTAGAGCAGGACTTGAGATTAGTAATAGATGCCCTGAGAATTACCAAAGTCTTATTCAGGAATGTATTAAACATGGTTGGCTTAAACCAGTTGCATACCTTAAGGAAAGTGATTGGGCCTGGGAACAGTTAGAAAAATAATTTATGTTGGTAACCATAATACTTGTAAACAATAACATATTCTGTTACTATCAAAAGAATGAGGAAATAACATGACAAAGACATTAATAGCTAAGCCTGTAGTTAAAAATCAATTTTGGATCGTTACTGATGGTAACGAAAAGGTAGGTAATGTATTGGCTGAAGGTAGTGGCTTTGAGGTAAAGTTAAACGGAAATAAACAGTTTTATAAGAATACGTCAACTATTCAAAAACAAACAAAAATCGAATTTCAAAGACCAACTGAAATAAAATCAAAGAAAGAACTACCGTTAAGTGAATATCCTACTCCAAAACGTGTTTTTAATTCAATGGTGGATATTAAGCGTAAGATACACTTGTTCACACCAACTGCAAAAAGCAAGTGCTATCTTGCGGCAGGGTGGTATATATTGGAACAAGGTAGTGAACCAGAATTGGTGTTCTGTCCTAAATATATTTTCATTCAGCGATACCCATATATGGGACCTTATAAAACAGAGGCCGAAGCCTTGAGCATGATAAATACTGACAATGATTAACATTAAAAAATTTATTGATAGAGTAGCCAGCGTTGATAGTAGACAAGGTAAAGACGTAGTAATTCCATTGACGGAAGCTAGAGGTCTTCGTGATGAGTTGGCTAAACTATTGGTAGATATGCAGACCGACACAAAAAATAAACCTGAAGAAATAATTCAAATTCAAGTTAACGGAGGTTCATTCAAATGAGTAGAACCCAACCTAAAGTATTACTTGAACTTGTAGACAAAAAAACATATAAATGCGACCAAATCGTAGAAGCCAGCGGTATATGGGCTGTGTTCTATGATAGACAACCTATTAATCTAAAAAGTCAACATTATTTAAATAATGAAGTTGCACCTAAATATAAGAAAACAAGTTTTAGTAATCCTGGTCATGCACGTAATTTATGCAGAAAATTAAATAACCAGTTTAAAACTAATAAATTTACAGTTGTATTTTTAAATAACGGTACAACTGTGTACCCAGATGAATGAACAGACTAAAGAGTCCATCACCAAAGCAGTACTAGCACAATTACCATCCACGGAACATTCACTACAGCAAGTGATACAGGATTGGTGGTTAACCAAATCAAGCGAAACATTAAGATTGTCCCCAATGGGTGATATGGCATTTCGCCATGCTGAAATAGAATTCTACGAATTACCGATTGAAATCAAGCAAGATAATTGGCATAAGTTTATTCTTGACTGTAGTAAGAAAATCAAATGCCCATATTACATTGGCGTAAATACTAATGACAGCAAGAAAAAACACATGTACATAAGATTGTACGATAGTAAAATTGCTGTGGTTATGACACTATACGGTGACATACATAGTTACTTAGATTCAATAAAGGTACGAAAATGACAGAAGAAAAGAAAAGCAAAAACCCATTCATTAACTTAGCCAATGAAGCTAAAAAGAAAAATAGTATTCCCAATGCTAAACCAAATGAAGGTAAAATTAAAAAAATGAATACCAAGGGTTTTGGTGGCCCAACTGTAGTGCGTAGAACAGGTCGTGGTGGTTAACACCAATAGTTAACGCTACGAATACGTTTAGCAAAACTAGCATAGTTGCTACATATACCATAACAACGTAATTTAATTGTACTATACATTCCACGATCCTGAATTTCAGGAAGGAATATAATACTACTATTATTAATTGCAACTGTGCCAGGAGTAATAAGCTGTCCACCGCTGGTGGTTACAGGAGTGTTTTCTTGTGCGTTGGGAAATGAAAAATAATTTGGATATAATTTTGCCGGTTGCGTTGGTAACCAATTACGCATTTCATCGTTCATTGCGTTAAGAAAAAATCTAGGTCCTTGTATAAAAGTATCAGCTACAGGTGTAATTGGTTGAAAAACACCTAAAAATGTTTGACCATTTATTCTCCAAACATTTTGAACAGTGGCAAACCCTTTATTGAATGATTTTCCAATTTGATTAGGTGTACCGGCGTCTTCAAAGTTAGTGCCGTCGTAAATTCCTTGATAAGATATATATTGCATAGTGTATTTAGCGTTTGGGCATATATATATTAAATACATGTCAACGAAAACCAGTTGGCAAGCGTTGTATATATATGTAGAATAGTTCTACATACTTAACTTAAAGGAAATTACCATGAAATCACTAATCACCTTAATCGCCGCATTAGCAACAGTATCAGCATTTGCACAACCTGCAAAAAACATGCCTGAGCCAAAAGCCGCAGAAACAAAAACTGAAGCCAAGGCATCCGCTAAGGAAACAGAATCAGGCAAGCCAATGTTATTAGCAAAGAAAAAAGAAGATAAAAAGGCCGATGTTAAGCCCAACAAAAGCCCAGCCAAAACTGATAAGAAAAACGAATCAAAACCTACAGCAACAACTACAGCACCGTCAACAGGTAAGTAAAAGTAAAAACAATGATGACGATAACTGTGTCATCATTGATGATGAATTAGCTTTTGGTCGCAATAAAAAAAGCTATGAGTATGGTCAAATAGTGCATGAAGAAGAAATAGAAATATCTGATTATGCAAAATTTAGATTATTCTTAGCTAGAGCATTGGCACTAAAAAAATATCACAAAACTTACGTTGCATAAGTATTATAGGGGACTATGTTCCCCTATTTTTAATTATGAATATACTTCCTGATTTTATTTTAAAAGACTTTGTTAATACTGAAACACGGTATACTGGCATTGACTCGCCTGACAAATGCCTACATAAACATAATTTTAAAAACTATCCATATCCAATAAGTTACAAATACAATAGTAGAGGTTACAGAGATAGTGAGTGGCCCGAAAACTTAGATGAATGTATTTGGTGTGTTGGGGATAGTTTTACTGCTGGTGTGGGGCAACCATATAACCATATATGGCCCCAAGTTTTATCAAACAAATTAAACATACGTACAATTAACGTGTCTATGGATGGAGCCAGTAATGATTGGATATCACGCAAGATACAAAAAATAGCAGAAATTATAAAACCAAAAACAATTGTTGTACAATGGAGCTATGCTAATCGTAGAGAAAAACAATTGAATGACGGAGAAGTATTAGATGATTATGATAGAAGAATTCACTTTCTTAAGGATCAACAATCATTGGATGATGCATTGCATACAATACAATGTATAAAAAATAGTATAAATGCATGTAATCAATCTAATACAATATTAATTAACAGTTTTATCCCTGATTTTATTGACCCTGAATATATTAAACGTTTTTGGAACGAATTTGATAAACTTAACACACCTGTAATTAAATATAGACCGATAGATTGGGCTAGAGACACCTATCATTATGATATAAAAACAGCAACTATTTTTGTTGATAAATTAATAGAATCTAAATATATTAGATAAATACATTATCAGTTACAATTCTGTAAAAATTGAACACACACAGAGGAAAATTAAATGAAACAAATTATCGACTTATTAAATAAGTGGTTTTCACCCACTTTACATACAGACATAGAACACTATGTCATATCAAAAAATCCCACAACACCTGCAGAAGTAGACTATTGGATACGTCAATACGATTTCCAGAGGTCTAGATAATGAAATCACTACGTAGATTTTTAAAGCAGGCACTCATACAGTACATACGTTTACAGCAATTAAAGGCTGACCTATACGTAAAAGATTTTAACCACACATACAGGAACACATAAAATGAAAACTATTAAACAATTTTTTGAATTTATTTCAGAAGTATTACAAGAAGCACGTAAAGCAAGATTAGCACACAAGGGGTGGTAATTGTGTACACGACGGTTCGCAGGGTATTGCCACATGAGTATGGTAAATATCGCACACACCTTAAGTCCTTAGATTCTGAATCTAAGGTACTCAGGTTTGGCTACACAGCTAATGACACAATCATTGACCAGCTTTGCGACAAGTTTGAAGCCAATACTCACCAGCATATACTCTTTGCTATAGAAAACACAGACCTTGAGTTTATAGCAATTGCACATATTGCAATTGAGAATGAGATGGAATTAGCATTTAGTGTGCTTAAAGAATATCAGGGACAAGGTTTGGGCAACAAACTAATGAAACGTGCTATTCAATGGTGTCGTGTAAATAACAAACTTAAAGGTTGCATGGTATGTTTAAGTACCAATAAGGCAATTAAACACCTGTGCATTAAAAACGGTATCAACATACATAGTGAACATGGGGAAACAATGGCAGATATTGAATTGGATTCTCCTGATTTGGTTACTTATGTTGAAGAGGCTACTAACGTTAATTTAGCGGTAGCAGATTACTTTGGTAAAAGGATTCCAAAGTTATTATACATATAAGGAGATAAAAATGTTTATGGATTTTTTTATTGACAGTTTCCAAGCAGGAAAGAAAATATTAACAGATGAAGTTTATAAGGACAAAACAATTAATAAGGTTTGTCACAACTACATAGATGCCCAAACAGCATTTGCAAAAATGCTTGTTCGTAATACAATTGACATCTCTGCATATAATGTAGAGGCGGTAAACAATTTTTTCTATCCAAAGAAAGAATCAGCAAAGGCCGAAGCTGTAAGAGAAGCCAACACAGACATTGACACACAAATTTAAGGAGATTAATATGTCAGAATTTACACCAAAACTTCCAGAAGTTAAATTCACAAAAAACGGTTACGAAATTCGTAGCGATATTTTAGCACTTGCACAAAGCCAGTTGATTGCTGAGTATCAGTACAAATTTGCTAACTGGGAATTAACATCAAGAAAAGACGATAAGACAGGTCGTCTTATCAGTATTGTTAGCATGCCAGAGTTTCCAGGACTAGACAAAATTTTAGAAACTGCTGAAAAAATGTACAGTTTTGTAAATCAAGCTACACCTAAGAAGTAATTCTTACATAACAAAGAGGATCATGATCCTCTTTCCACGGCTACTAAATAGATAATGAATGTTTTAATATTAACACCTGACAGAGTTGGTAGCACACTTTTACAACGATTAATTACCATATATATGGCCGGGCATCAATATGATAGACCAGTCATCAATTTGCATGAGTTAACAAATGGTATAAATCTTTATTATAATACTACATACAATAGAGAAATTTTAGGGAAACCTCCAGGTAATGATTGGTCGTATTATCAATCATTAGAAGAAATTGTAAATTTACTAGACAAAGCAGACCACTACAAAACTGCAAGATTGGCACACTACCATATAAACAAACGAAAAGACAGTCTTGCAGACCAATTTCGTTTTTATGAATACCTTAATAAAAATTTTTTTATTATATCATGCAGACGAGAAAATTTATTTGAACATGCACTTAGTTGGTCTATCGTAGCACATAGTAAACAATTAAATGTTTTTAGTCACTACGAAAAATTTAACACATACTATGAAATTTATAAAAACGGTATTACTATAGACCAAACTAATTTAACTAATAATTTAAATAGATATAAAATTTATTTAGATTGGGTAGAAACATATTTTGAGGTTAATAGTTATTTTAACTATGAACAAGATTTAAAAAATATTGAGAATTATATATTAAATTTAGACATATTCCCTAATCAAGAAAAAAGAACATGGAATGATATTTTTTCGATTGAATGGAATGATTGGAATAAATGTCACAAATTAATAAGTGATTTGGGTAGTGTAGAAGATATAAAAATGTTAGAGTATGACCAAACTAAATCTACTGCACATGCGGTTGCTAAATTAGAAACACAACTTACCTTAGCAGACCAAAAGTACTTATTAGAACATGGCAAAAAATATAAAAATGCTAGTGATGCAATTAGACAATTAGTTGACAACGGAACCTTGGTATTAGGGGTTCCTATTAAATTGCAAACGTTAGCAGAGAAACGCAAAATTATTAAAAATTTTGACATGTGTTTATACACATACCATAAATGGGTAGATACCAATAAATTGGGAACAAAATATACAAATGAAAAATTAAAACTAATTGGGGATCAAGAAGTCAAAGAGTGGTACCAAGATGTACCCAAAACTTTACAGCTAGAAGCCTATGTTGACAATAAATGGTTTTCGTAGTAGAATACAGACTTACTTAATCACTTATGGAGATCTCCATGGTACGTACCAGTCTAGTTGTAACTTTTTTTAGTATTGTCCTTACTGCCTGCGGTGGGGGAGGGGGAGGTGGTACACCTAGTACTATTTCTTCGGCGAGTGAGCAAATTACCCCGCATAACATTTACTCAACATTTGCTACGACAGCACCATTAAATGGTAACTTCCGTTTAGCTAGAATAGATTATCGATTTGATACCCCAAGCCAATCAATCAATGCCAATGGATTGCAGACTTCATCGTATGAAGCAGTTAGTGCTACTATAGACCAAATTAAATCTGTAGGATTCAGTGGTGTTATTTTTGAAATGGAAGCACCTATTAATGCAAGTACAGGTAATATATCATTTAATGATAATCCAAGTCAAGGTACTAAAACACCCCCCAAGGCGCTTTGGAAGTTGGTTGATTATGCAAAAAGTCAGGGATTAGCTGTTTGGCTTTCACTTAGTATATCTGATAGTGTAACAGACTGTTTACTTACACCTGATTTTACAAAATACACAGAGCAACAATTGTTTACCAATATTGCAAATTATGATGTATCTTTAGCGCAATTGGCGAAACAACATAATGTTGATGGACTGTTTGTTGGGGAGCAAGTATCCAATATGGAATCAGCTAGTCATTTACCCTATTGGGCTTATTTAATTAATCAAATAAGAACGGTGTTCAATGGAAAACTTTCATACACATCTAATCTAGGTGCAGATACACCAATTTGGAACTATGTTGATTACCCTTCTATCATTATGAATGGCACATTATCTAATACCCCTGCAAATGATTTGATTTCAATTGTTAAAATGTATTTCAATGATGCCTTCGGCAAAAATGAAGTTGACCAAATTAAAGCAGTTTACAATAATTATGGTAAAAAAGTAATTTTAACTGAAGAATCAATGGGTGCAGACATAGGTGTTAACGATATCCCGCCGGACTTTTTTAATTCTATGTATACAAACTTTTTGGTTAATGCTACATCAACGAGTGATATCACATACAACGGAAACTTAAAAAGTGCAAAAATAAGTGCATTCCATGAAATTTTAGGATTACAATTGAGCAACATAGTAATTGGTACTAGTTTTTCTGAATTTCAACCTTGGTTACAAGACTCTAGTTTTGCTACTCCTGATGGTGTTGTATACAAATATTGGTGTTGTGGTTGGGAAATCTCAAATGATTTAACAGAACAAAAAACGTTAAACACTTACTTTAGCCAACCCTGGGGCTATCATACAATCACACTTAACTAATATGGCAATACCATTCAATACATTTAAAAACTCCTGCGAAGAACGTGGGTATACTGAACGTATCTATGAAGACCGCGGAGTTCTTGTACTATATTCTAATAATGGAATCAAGTGCGAAATTAAAAAGAATCATTATACAATTGGATGGTTAGCAAAGCCTCAAGATGTTAAAGTCATGCGAGAGAAATTTATTGAGGCAGGCTTTACTGAGAAGTTTGGCAAACGTAGTGAAAAACGTAAAGACCAAAAGGATTTTATCAACGTACACTTTGATGGTGATATACTAGAATCTTTTTGGATATTAGTTGGCATTATTGAATCAATTGAATCTATTGTACGTAAGGTACGTGGTCAAGCAATTAAACCTATTGCACGTGAGGTAAGCGAACGTAATATATTTGAAAAGATTGCCAAACGTTTTAAGTATTTTATTGACAACGAAGATGGATTTGGTTTAGAGAATACAAGGGCATTACTTGAGGGTGATAGTATTGACCATTTAATCACAATCGGTGAAAGTATTAATCGCACAAAAGAAAACACATACCGTGAACATATTGTACCTTGTATCCTAATCTACAATCAAGCAGTTACTATGACAATGGAAAAACGTAGTGTAACCGAAATAGCACAAATGATTAAGAACAATTTGGCTATAGTATTGATTACAAATGAGGAAGCAGACCGGTTAGACCATGAACTTGACCTTCAAACTTCCATGCCCGAGGGCTGGAATTTCGGAGATAACGTGTTTTCCCGCCTAGAAATGGCGAAAATCAGCTTAAAATAGCCCAAAAAAACCGTTGTAAATCAACAACTTACAAAAAGGTTGACGATAAATCATTTTGGGCATATAATACTTATATTGAGTTGATTAAAGGAGCTTTCAAATGGTAGATGCAAAATACAAATCAGAGTTTTACATTGATTACACTAATGATGCAACAGGTCCTGTTGTTCGTTGGAATAGCAATGACCGTATTCCTTTTGCAGATATGTTGCAAAATTTTGAAGATGCTGGTTGGATTGACGGTCAAATGTATTCCAATAGTGTTGAACAACGTAAAGTTGAAGACCGTATTGCAATCGAGGCTTATCGCAAAAATTACAAAGGTCCAAGTGATGAGGAATTGTTTGAAATGCGTGCCGCATTTGGTCCTGGTGCAAAGGTAGTGAATGTTTTAACTGGTCACACATATACTGTTTAAGGAGAAAACTATGACTGCATTTATCAAATCTGAATTCAATGGTACTGAGTACGTTAATTACAATGGTAAATTTGTTGCACGTTTTAAATATGCCAAAGCTGGTAAAGGTACATTCATTACCTTCTTGTGCAAAAATTTCACAGTTGAAGAATATTTCAGTCGTTTGGCAGGTGGTGAGGCCCCATTGAAAATTGTTGAGTCTAAAGGTTATCTCTTGCCCCATATCAAAAAGCACCTTAAGGAACTAGGTTATCCTGTTAGTGTTGCAGGCTTCAATCAGTTGATTCAGGATAATGTCAACAAGCATTACGCAAAGGTTTAATCATGACTGATACACAAATTATCATTACTACACTGGTTGTTATTGCAATCTTTTTTGTTAAAGTTATCATTGTTAGTAAACTGTAAGGAGTAATCATGCCCAAATATCAAAAACCCGTACCCCTTAATATTGTTGCTGATACCGTTTGGGGTGCGGCATGTCAGGCACAGCGTATCAATGGTAGTTATGTTAAATTGAGTGTATTGTCAGAAAGTGACCCTCAAACAAATAAACTATCCAATCGTCAAATCGTTGAAAATTTATTGGTTGATCCTACTCAAATTACTGAAGAGGATATGGAACAAGGTCGTAAGGTTTGTGCATTCTATCAGGGTTTGACTTTTAAAATCCTTAAAGGTATCAAATTAAGTGAGTTTGATAACACCGCAATGTTACTTGCAAACAGAGATACAATTGATACCAGGTATGATTTGGCAGTTATTGCAAGTCTTCCAAGTTGCTATGAGCGTGGTGTCAAACGTCAAACTATAGACCAACGTATTGCATTTGCTACAGGTAAAATCGTTGATAGTATTGGTAGCAAAATTTCACTAACCATTGAAGTATTGAAATCCGTTTACTCACAAAAATGGAATACATTCTACATCACTGGTATTACAAGTGATGACCAAGTTGTGTTCTTTGCTTACAAACAAGAATTGCCAATTGGTCAACAACGTGATATTTATGGTACTGTTAAAGCATATCGTGACAACAGTACGCAATTAAATCGGGTAAAAGTTATTTGACAATAATAGTCAAATATATTACAATGAATCATTATCAACTTAAAGGACTTGTCATGTTCTCAAAATTTTTAATTGCAAGTGTTGTTGTAGTGTTAGCTGGTTGCAGTACTGTAGCCGGTACTGTTAAAGGTATGGGCGAAGATGTTAAGTCTGGAACCGATACTGTTGCACATTGGATTAAACCTGAACAAGGAAGAAACTAAAATGACTAATTTTATTGCAGGCATTATTTTTGGAATTATTATTTCAACCGTAGGTTTCAGTGGCATTGCAAAAATGCTTGATAACGGTGTTGATAAGGTAAAACAAGTTACAGTTGAACAAGCAAAATAAGGAACCAACATGCTTAAACTTTTCTCAGTCATTCTTTTAGTAATTGTTTTAATATTGATAATGCCATTTGCTTATATTTGGGCATTGAACACATTATTTCCAAGTCTTAATATTCCATATATGTTTGATACATGGTTGGCAATGTTACTTGCACATGGATTCTTTCACGTTACGGTTGGTCGCAAATGAATGATGATAAAAAAACAATATTATTTGTAATACTAATATTAATAGTATTACTGTTTTGGACCAAAACAGATTCTATTTCTTTTACCAATGACGATGATGACGATCCAGATGTGGTGTCAATAGACTATAGGTGTTCAATGCTTAAAGAATACAAATATGTACCCGAAGAAGTAATCACAGAATGCGCCAATCGTCTTAAAGAAAATAAAGAAAAAACTATTTAAGGAATATTCATGTCAGCAAGTTGGATTAAAAAATTAAATGAAAGTGATAGCAGGCTTCACAAAGAAGATGTACTTAAACAGGCGCTTGAGGCAAGTGTCCTTGGTAGCACAAATGCTATTAATTTTTTAACATTAACCAAAGTTTGCTATAATCCTTATGTGACGTTTGGTGTTAAACAAGTGCCTGATACAGTTGGCATTGTTGATGCAGAAAATCCTTGGGAAGACTTTAATCAGTTGTTGAGTGAGTTAGGTCAACGTGGGTTAACTGGTCATGCCGCACGTGATGCTATCCAAGAAATGAGTGAACGTTTTGATAGTAACGAATGGAATACATTTTGTGCTCCTGTTATTCGCCGTGACTTACGTGCAGGTATTAGTGACAAGACTATCAATAAAATTTGTAAAAAAACTGATTACGAGATTCCAGTGTTTGGTTGTCAACTTGCAACCAATAGTGAAGGTCGCCCCGAGATGAAGGGTACTAAACGTCTAGAGCCTAAGCTAGATGGTGTTCGTGTATTGCTTGTTGTTATCCCTAGCGATAATGGCATGACTACAATTTGTTACAGTCGCAATGGTAAGGTGTTTGAAAACTTTAGACACATTGAAGAACAAGTAGAAAACAATTATGCCAAAATTTGTAGAGCTACACGTGGTACGGATCAAGGTCGTGGACTAATCGATGGCTTTGTACTTGACGGTGAAGTGATTGGCAATACATTCCAAGAACTCATGCGACAAGCACGCCGCAAAACTGATGTGCAGGCTGATGATAGTGTGTTCAATATTTTTGACATTATCCCATTACAAGATTTTCGCAGAGGATATTGGAATGCACAATTGAGCAAACGTATTAATTTGCTTGAGGCAATGCGTCCTGTTATTGATACAATGCCTAATGTTGAGTTACTGCCACACATCATGGTTGACTTAGACACCGCAGAAGGTAAAAATCAACTAGAGCGTTATGCTAAAGATAATGTTAACGCAGGATTCGAAGGTATTATGATTAAGAATGTTGATGCACCTTACGAGTGTAAGCGTAATACATTTTGGATGAAATGGAAACCTACACTAAGTGTTGATCTACAAGTGATTGGTGTTGAAGAGGGGACTGGTCGAAATGTAGGTCGTCTAGGTGCACTAGTATGTCAAGGCGTTGATGATGGTAAAGAAATTACTGTCAATGTGGGTAGTGGCTTTAGTGACGAGGATCGTGATGACTATTGGGCTAATAGCAATAGTGTTATTGGTCGTACTGCTGAAATCTTGTGTGATGTGATTACGCAAAATCAAGATGGTACATACAGTTTGCGTTTCCCTCGATTTGTAAGATTTAGGGACGATAAATGAATGAACTAATTTATAAATTAACCAAACAAGCTGATGCGTTAGCTAGGGTTATAGAACCTGACCTTAGAGAGATTGTGAGATATAATCGTATTCGTGATGAAAAGTTTGCCGAATTGATTGTCAAGGAATGTGCTAAAGTTGCTGACCTTGCGGATGAGAATAAGTGTGAGTGGATTGGTGGAAATATTTTAACACATTTCGGAGTTGAAGAATGAACGAACGAATTAAAGAACTTGCTGAACAGGCTACTTCAACTCTCTCCATGAATCATGAAGGTTACAGAGGTAAAGGTTACATAGAACAAGTAGAATATTTTGACAAAGAAAAGTTCGCCGAGTTGATTGTGAAAGAATGTATTGGATGTTGTGAACAAGTTATTAGTGATCCTGTTCCTAAATCAGTTGACACTTGGCTTAACGGTGGTTCTCAATGTATTGACCAGATTAAACAACATTTCGGAGTTGAAGAATGAACGAACGAGATATGCCTTGGTGGATGGTCGTTATTGGTTTATTAGTTTTGCCAATTATTTTTGTATTTGTTGGCATTAGTAATATACTTAAAAGAACATTTCGGAGTTGAAGAATGAACGAACGAATTCGAGAACTTGTTAAGCAAGCCACTACTATCGAAGAACATAAGTGGGGAGTAAGTTATGATAATTTCAATAAAGAAAAGTTCGCCGAGTTGATTGTGCTAGAATGTGTCAAATTTTGTGAACATGAATCTAACGATGATGAGCATGACGAGTATGATATGGGAATGTGGGTCAAGGCAGAAAGTATTAAAACAGCAATTAAAGAACATTTCGGAGTTGAAGAATGAACGAACGATTTACACAACTTGCGGTACAGGCTGGTCTGATTGTCGCAGAGTATAATGGCTTCGACAGGACTACATTAACTCCGGCACAACAAAAGTTCGCCGAGTTGATTGTCAGAGACTGTTTAGACATTGCCTTTGAGGTTAGAGGGGAACCAGCAACTGATACACATTATGTTATTGGGTATGACCGTGCTTGTGAAAAGATGATTAGTGGAATTAGAGAACATTTCGGAGTCGAACAATGAACCTAACAAATTTCCAAGATGACTTCACGAGAATCAGGAACACCCCAGACCAATACCGGCCCGAAGTTGAGCATAGAGAATTAAAACAAGTAAAGGTTGGTACATGGTTGTTTGGCCTGTTACCAATTTACAGATACGAATTTACCCCTTGGGAAAAGGACCGGCATGAATGAATTTAATTGGGATCCAATCATTGGCACAGCCATTGCTATTGCGGGTATGTTGTTTGCATTGGTGATGGGTTATCTGATTGGTTATAATGATGCTAAGGATGGCAGATGAACGAACGATTTAACACACTTGCCGAACAAGCCGGCTTTTATGTTTCTGAAAGTAGGCGTGAAATACTTGCTCCAGAATCAAATGTTACTGAGGTGTTAAGAGAGTTTGCCGAGTTGCTGGTTCAAGAATGTTGTAATATTGCTGATGAAGTAGAACGAGCAGACATGGATTCTTATGTGAGTAAATTTATTCGAGCACATTTTGGAGTTGAAGAATGAGTAGATATCAATCTGTTTATAAAGAAGTCGAAATCGATGTTGATTTAGCAGACTTTGATGATGAGGAAATTTTAGACGAAATGGAACTTCGGGGTCTTGGCCTTGTTGATAGGTCAATTACCACAGAATTACTTGTTACCATTTATCATAAGCGTAGGAATGGTTTAGACTATCAATATGAATTGGATCAATTAATTTACTGTGGATTGGGAAGAATTATATGAACGACATAATTCAAGAATTTTCCGAACAAGCTGCCAAAAGTATCCCAACAGATACCTTGGGCGTTGAGGATTGGATAAAAGAATATAACAAAAAATTTGCTGAACTGATTATACGTGAGTGTGCTGATATTGCCGGCGAAGATTGGGACACGGCAGGCAGGGCTATTCGAAAACATTTTGGAGTTGAATTATGAGTGATGACCGTGCATTTTATGGCACAATGGCCATAATATTTTTTCTATTATTTGGTCATCCGATCATGGCATTTATCCTATTTCTTTTGATTTTGCTATAAAACAATATATAATATAATTTTTAAGGAAAGTATCCATGGTAACTATTGTAAAACATGAATGGCATCAAGTTGATAGACAATACACATATGAACTTAATGAAGACATCCTCAACGAAATCTACCCTGACTATGATGAAGATGAAATCGCTAGTTTATTAGAACAACTTGAAAACGGTGAAGCCGATATTGAAGAAATTATCGATGAGGCCTGGAATAATGATGTTGATATTGAATGGGACTTTCAATACGATGATTGTTGGACTGACCGCAAAGGCGGGTACGAGGTTACCTATGAATACGGCGATGAGGACAGTTATCATACTGCTCCCGAAGACACCCCTTCTACACATAAGTGTACTAAGTGTCGTTGGGAAGGTAAGAGTTGGCAAACACTAACACAACATTTGCGTGAAGATGGTACTGTAATTGAAGATTACTATAGTTCCGAAGAAGAATCAGATATCACAAAAGATGTTTGTCCAATGTGTGATAGTGATACTGAATTGACTGAAGAAGGTGTTCAGAAAGAAAAAGAACGTTTGGAACGTGAGGCACGTTGGGCGGCAATAGACGTAGAAGAAAACCTTGAAGGTGAATCTTGCTATAGCTGTGATAAAGTTGTAGCACAAGAAGACTTGATTGAAATGGATGGTCAGTATATATGCCCACATTGCGGTGAGGGTTGGGTCGATATGGATAACCGTGAAGATGATGAACAAAAAACTAAAGAATTAGAAGAGGCACTTGAAGAACTCAAACGTGAATTTGAAATGTTATCCGAAGAAGACCAGGGTAACGCTGAATACGAAGGTGAGCCACCCACTGATGAAGAAATTGAAGAACAAAATCGTATTCTAAATGAAATGTTTTCAGAAAAGACTAAAAAATAATGGATCAAATGATGGATCAAGAAGATGATATACCCTCTTTTAATTTTAAAGAGGGTGATTCTCATGTCTTTGAAGATGGTAACAAACTAGAAATAGTTAGAATTAACCTTAAGGATGAGCGCCGAGGCGGAGCCTCTGTGACTTATTTTACTTACCAAGGTCCTGGAATTCCACAAAAACTAATATTACCATTAGCATCATTTATAGAATTCTATGGACATTTATTTGAATAAATATAACTTATGCTAAGAAAAATATTCACCTTCTCTAATTTTACCCTACTAGTAGCACTTTCATTAAGTGCTATTGCCGCTTGGTATAGTATATCAGGTCTTACTGCTATCTTTGCAGGAGCCGTGATTCCTATCATTATCATGGGTTCTATACTAGAACTATCAAAGATTGTTACAACTGTTTGGTTAAAACTATACTGGGAACGTATAAGTTTTTTACTTAAACTATATTTGATTCCTGCGGTTCTTGCGTTGGCATTAATGACAAGCATGGGTATCTTTGGTTTCTTAAGTAAAGCACATAGTGACCAAAGTTTAGTAAGCGGTGATGTTGCCGCAAAGATAGCAGTCTATGATGAAAAAATTAAAACCGAAAAAGAGAATATTGAAGCGAACCGTAAGGCACTTAAACAGATGGATGAGGGAGTGGACCAAGTACTGGGCCGCTCAACAGATGAAAAGGGTGCCGACAAAGCTGTGGCTTTGCGTAAAGCCCAGCAGAAAGAACGTACTCGCCTTCAAGCTGAAATATCACAGTCGCAGAAGTCTATCGCAGAACTTAGTGATGCCCGTGCGCCTATTGCCGCCGAAGTACGCAAGGTTGAAGCTGAAGTAGGACCAATCAAATACATTGCCGCATTCATGTATGGTGATAACCCAGATAGTAATTTATTAGAACGTGCTGTACGTTGGGTAATTATTCTTATTGTATTAGTGTTTGACCCATTGGCATTAATGCTGGTTATTGCGGCAAATCAAAGTCGTATTTGGGACAACGAAGAATATAAAAAGCAACAAGAAGAACTGGCTCCTATCTATGTAGCCGATGTTACAATGCCCGATTATGAACCTGACGATGGTCCTATTAATGAGGAAGCACTGGAAGCACTACGTAAACATGCTAAACAAGAAACACAAGAAGTCGAACCAATCAATTGTTATAAATGTGGCACAGAATTGGTTGATGCACCGGGAATAGGTTTATTCTGCCCAAATAAAGAATGTGATGTTGCAGATAGTTGGAAAGAAGAATCTTTACAACAAGAGTTTGATTTTGACGAACAAGAAACCAATGATGAAGCCATTGAAAGAATAAATCGTGAACTAGAAGAATTAGCTAGAGAACTTGATATCAAAACGGAACAAGTTAATTTTAGTAATAGCAACTATATTATGAATGAACCAGAAGTAACTTTTGGTGAACAAAAAAATATTATAAAAATTGCAGAACCAACTGTAGATTCTGAAGTAACAATAGATGCAGTAGATCCGATAACCACAGATGGAGTAACCAAAGAAATACCATTTCAAGAACTAGATGGTGGTTATGTGGTTTATGATGGGAAACACATGTCTATGGATGTGTTAAAAAATATGCGCCCTGATGTATTAAAATTGGTCGCAGACAACCAAAGACAAAGTAATACAAGTTTTGGGTCAGAGTTTCCCAAATTAGCAAACAAGGGTGACACATTTGTACGTGTTGACGTATTACCAAACCGTGTGTATAAATTTGATGGAATACGATGGATTGCCGTAAACAAAGAAAATTCTAGTTATTTACATGATGAAGAATACATCAAATACCTTATCCAAAAAATTGACAACGGTGAGTATGACATAGACTTGTTGTCCGAAAGCGAAAAACAACAGATTGAGGAATATTTAACCAAAAAAGATGACAATAAATCTAACCTATAATATACTATCATTATCGTAACTCTTAGGATGTTTTAAAATGAAACGTTTACTTATTTCAGGAATTGTTGTTAGTTTGGTAGGTTGCAGTACTGTAGCTACAAAAGGTACAGGAGAAGCAGAACCAATTCGTAATCAAAAATTATCTACGTCATTTCACAATGACATGATTAAAATTGAAACAGATTGTGCCTGGTATAAGCCCTTTAAAACTGATTGTGAAATTTCATCTATCACAAGTAGCGCAACAGTAAGCACATTTGGTAATAGCAGTAATAACCGTACTCAAGCAGTAACACGTGCTAGAATGCAGGCATTGGCAAATGTCGCACACTTTATGAATGAGGAAATTTCTAGTAATAAGGTCCAAAGTACAATTGCTAAAAACGTTGAAAAAGCAAACGACCGTCTTAAATCGCACATGACCGAAGGTGATACTGTAAGCATGAGTGACACGGAAGCTGAAAAAGATACTAATTTTAGTATTCGTAAAAATAGCAATGACACCGCAGTTAATTTAACTGAAAATATTCGCAACAATGCTCAGGCAAGATTACATGGTTTCTATCCAATCAAACAAGAGGTTACAGGTCCACAGGACATTACTGTAACTATTCGTTGGGATAGAGAAAGTGATATGGCAACAGCCGCATTGCGTAAAAAATTCAATAGTAATTAATCATGTTTAGGCTACTAATTGTAGCGTTTTTATTTGTTTCAGTTAATTGTTTTGCTAATGACTATATACGTGTTACTGGTCAAGGCTCTACATTAACTGAGGCAAAAAATAATGCTTTTCGTGAAGCTGTACAATTAAAGATTGGTACAGTGGTATTAAGCGAACAAGAATCCACTATCAATAGCCTTGATAAAAATAACATTTCAGTTTATAGTGCTGGTTATGTTTATGACTATAAAATAGTATCATCCTTTACTGTAGGACAAACAACTACCATTGTAATGGATGTTTTAGTTAATCCTAGCAAATTGTTGAATCAAAAACTTAGTACAGGTAAAGTAGAAAACTATGTTGATGGTTATAAATTACATGACAAAATTGTTTCATACAGAAGTCAGAAACAAGACGCATATCAAATAATTGATATCGTTATGCAATCATATCCACAAAATGCATTTACTATAAAAACTCAACCTTTTAGTGTAGTGGTTGATAAGTATCAAAATACTATTTTACAAATTCCATATAAGTTAGTTTGGAACTATGATTACATTGAGGCTTTTAATGAAGCCATGCAAATCACACAGGATAACAAGTTTGGTTTATTTGAAAGAGCACCAGCCAATGTTACTGTAATGGCAAAGAACCCTAAAGACTATGTAATAGGTAAGCACAATCATTATGAATTCAATGACATTCCAATGATTGAAAAAGTTAAATCGTCTATGGCGGGTGAACGTGAAGTTAGAATTAAACTAACATTGCGTGATGGGAATAATTCTAAATTGTACAGTAGTTGTTGGATTCCAAATTCGTTAACAGGTAAAAAAAATAACTTTTACTATATTGGAGAACCAAATAATATTGTTGTTTACGGTAACGAATCAGAAGAAAATACATTACATGCAACTATTGACAGACAGCACGAATGGATTTTGCAAAAAACAATTACCATTGATGTATCTGTTGTGCCAAACAGTAGTTGTTAAAAATAAGACATAAAAATTAATTATATAAATAAAACATGACAATTGAAAAACAACTTAACCACTGCTCCTTTTGCAACAATCACAAAGACAAAGTAAAAAAATTAATTGTTGGAGATGATGTAGCCATCTGTAGCGAATGTATTGATTTATGTCTACACTTAATGGAAGAAGAATCAGTTGCTGAGGATGTAGAAACTAAACAAGAACTTAATGTCAAATATGATCCTTGTACAATCAAGGATTTTTTAGACTTGCATGTAATTGGCCAAGACAATGCAAAAACAATATTAAGTGTTGCTATTGCTAATCACTATAAGCGAATTACACACCCGCCTAAAGATTTAGAAATTCAAAAAGGTAATGTATTATTGATTGGTCCAACTGGTAGTGGTAAAACACTATTAGCAAAAACAGTAGCAAAATATCTTGAAGTGCCTTTTGTAGTTGCTGATGCTACAAGTTTAACAGAAGCAGGTTACGTGGGTGACGATGCTGAAAGTATGATATCAATGTTGGTCAATGCCGCTAATGGTGATGCTAAACTTGCTGAACGCGGGATCGTATTTATTGACGAGATTGATAAGATTGCACGTAAAAGTGAAAGCACAAGCATCACACGTGATGTAAGCGGTGAGGGTGTACAACAAGCATTGCTTAAATTGGTTGAGGGAACTATTTGCCGCATACCAAACGGTGGTGGGCGTAAACACCCCGGTGGTGATATGTTAGAAGTCAACACAAAGAATATATTGTTTATTGCAGGCGGAGCCTTTGTAGGATTAAAAGAGGTCTTGAATAAACGATTGAATGGTACTAGTATTGGTTTTAATGCACAGGTACATGATAATAAAAAAGAGGGTGATTTAGCATTAACTACACCTGATGACTTAGTTAAGTTTGGCATGATTCCAGAATTTATCGGTCGTTTTACAACAACAGTTAGCATTAGTGAATTAACCAAAGATCAACTTAAAAGTGTATTAGTTGATGTTAAGAATAGTTATATTGACCAATACAAATATCTGTTATCTATTGACAATATTGAATTAAATTTTGAAGATGAAGCACTAGACCAAATTGTCGAGAATTGTTTAACACTAAAAACAGGTGCACGTGGGTTACATACTGAAATTGAACGAGTGTTAATGCCTCATATGTTTAATACTAGAAGTTATAGAGAAAATAACATAAAACAGATAAATATTACTCGAAACTTAGTTTTGGAACCAAAATCTATATTATGATATTAAAAGGCAGAAAAGTAATAGTACAAGACGGAAATGTTGAAAAAGCATTACGTAAATTCAAAAAGAAGATAGCAGATTCAAATTTGCTACAAGAAGTCCGTGACCGCCAACAGTACGTTAAACCAACTACAAAAAGAAAAATTGCTAGAGGTCAAGCAAAGAGTAGATGGAAGAAACACTTGCGTAGTCAGCAACTTCCACCAAAACTATTTTAACCTAAATAGTAGAATTTTTTACGTATTTCAAATATAATAAATACTAATGTAGATGCCGATAATCGGGTCTATATTATAACAGTCTTGCTTAATAAAGGAGATAAAACATGACTAATACATTAACCCTTCGTTCCCTCGACATTCCGTCAATTCACAAATTTGGTATCGGTTTCGATACAATGCTAGATGAATTAATGCGAATTAATAATCAACAAAATCAAACCAACTATCCCCCATACAATATTGTAAAACTCTCTGAGGATAACTTCCTTATTGAGATTGCAGTAGCTGGATTTAGTGAAGGTGAAATTGATATCAATTTAGACAATCGTGTATTGACTATCAAAGGAACCAAAGCAACTTCTGCTAATGAATACCTACACAAAGGTATTAGCGACCGTGATTTTGTTCGTGAATTCACATTAGCCGAATATGTAGAGGTAGCTAGTGCAGTACAAAAAGATGGTATCTTGACTATTAATTTGGAACGTGTAATTCCAGAAGAAAAGAAACCAAAGAGTATTGCAATTACCTATACTAAATAATATAATAGAGAGTATGCAGTCACAGATTGCATACTCCTATCACAACTATTAAAGGCTATTAAATCATGTCAAGAGCAGACACAAAAGTAAAAATTAGACCAAATCTAGCATTAAAAGAACCATCATTATTTAAAATAATTTATTTTAATGATGACGTTACAAGCATGGAGTTTGTTGTTGGTAGTTTAATTAGTTATTTTGATTATAACGTTGATACAGCACAGTCAATTACACACACGATTCACGATGTAGGTAGTGCTGTGGTAGCAGTATTGCCCTATGAAATTGCCGAGCAAAAAGGTGTAGAAGTTACACTTGATGCACGTAGCAAAGGCTTCCCATTACAAGTTAAAATTGAAGAAGAAGTTTAACAAATAACTTCAAGTCGTTTTGGCCAATAAGGATTTCTTCTAAAACAACCGTTATTAACATAGTTGATGCCGTCAACAGCGACATCAACTTGTTTATCATACGTTCCAAAAGCCCAATGAGTAACCTTGTTCTCAGTATCTGCTAACAAAGCAACACTAAGATTTAATTGATTGCCAACCATTTCTGGCTGTTGTCCAAAATATAAATTTGGACTGGGAACTGAATTACTAACAACTACAATTTTTTTAACATCTAAATGTTTTTGTAGTTTTTCTATTGTATTTTTTAAGTATATAATATCTTCATTGCGGTGCTGTTCAACTAATGCATCAATGTGCGGATCAATTGAAAGTACATTACCGTACCAACCATTAGCACCTACAACAGCTATACCATCAATCACTACAACGTGATGATACATAATTGCTATATTTTTTATTTTACTACATATTTGATGTATTTCATTGGTCCGTGTTTTGATATCATTGGTTCTATTATATTCCATAGATCCCAATGTATAAAACACGCCCTGATAGCACGTAGACAAATGCGTTAATGTTTGTCTAATAACTTCTAAATCATCACTTAAGTTACCTGCAATTATGCAATATAAACTTGTAGCTTTACCTTCCCAATTAAACTTATCCTGAGCAATTAGGTTAAGGTCGCTAATTAAATCAAATCCAATTGCATTCATTGATTACTTGGCGATAGTGATTTTAGGTTTTCTTGGTGCTTTTGGTTTATCACTTGCAGCCTTAGCTTTTTTAGGCTTAGCTGTAATTGCACTTGCTTCTGCCTCTACCTTTGGAGCACGTGGTTTACGTGGCTTCTTAACAGCAGAAGGAACACCTGATATAATTGCTTCTGTTTTAGCAACTTCAGGTACAGTATTTTCAACTACTGGTGAAGGTGTTTCAACTACTGCAACAGGTGCAACAGGTGCTTCGACCTTATAAGGTGCTTCAGCTGGTACTGCTTTAGGCTTTAGTGAAAATAACTTTTTCAAAAATTCAAACATGAGTTTCTCCTTAATATAGAACTTAAATAGTATTTACTATAGGAAAGCCATTACTGCATTTTTTCTATAAATATATTAATAAAATGAATAAATACTAATACTATGAGAGCAACAGAATTTTTAACTGAAAGTCCACTTAACCCAGCGGCATTATTTGATCCACGTCACCTTGATTGGAGACCTGCTAATTTTCTAAAGAAATTAAAAGACGGTACTCCCTTTGTTGATAAAGATGGAAATCAATATTTCCCTAGCAAAAGGTCATACAAGACAGCAGAAGTAATTATTAATAATCTTCTAGAAAAACTAAAAGAACAACCAAACACTCCCTTACCAAGCATATCATTACAAATTGATAAAATAGTTACTCCGCAGGGAGAAGAACTACCAGGTAAGCCAGTATCAGTTAGTAAGTTTGAAAAGGCAGACCTACAGACTAAAAAAGGTCAAGTGACCACTGACGTTAATGTACAACCAATCGGTATTGGTATTGCAGTTGATCCAATCAACAAGCCCGGTACGAAACCAAAAGACAAAGTTGTGTTATCAACTGATGAAGAAATTAAACATGCATTGGATTCACATAAAGAAATTCCTGCAAGTAAATTGTATAACACTATCGTCACTAATAGTACACTTGACGAAGCCGGTGATTTAGGTGTAGCAATTAAAGAAGTTGCCAAACAAATGGAAAGCAAAGTTATACCTGATTTGAAAAATTATGATGAAACTACACAAAAGAAAATAGCAATTGACGCAGGAGAATACTTGGGTATTCTCGCTATGGTAAATAACATTGCAAACTTTCCAAAACGTGATAGATTTTTAAAATTCTTAGGTGCGCCTGACTTTGGTGGACTAGCACTAATATTCCCTGGTGAACAGAATGCATCATTGCAAGATAGCTATGGAGTACAGAATGCTGGTACTGGTCACACAATTATGATTAGTAGTAAAGGTGGTAAAGGTAGTACTGCAAGTGGAGCGGCTCCTGCACTTAGTGGTCTAGCACCATCAATTGAAAAACGTAAAAATAGAATCAAAAAAGGCAATGCATTAGATTTTATTAATGGCATTATTCAAGTTAAGCCTGTTAGTGTACAAGGCTTTGCTGGTATGAACTGGTTGTATTACAATCACCCTGACATGGTACCACCTGAGTATCAAGGTCTATTGCCATTTATCAGTGGCGACATGAAACAAGTATTAAAGAATATCAATTCAAAGGGTGCAGAGCCCATGCCTGAACAGTTTCAAACATTGATTCAAGCACCGAGTATTCAAGCAAGTAAAGGCACTGATGGTGGTAAACTTGCTTATGTGGTTACAAAAGATTTGGTTCGCATCATTAATGAAAGCGGATTGATTGATAGCTTTAGAAAAACAGTATTAGAGTTATTGGATGAGAACTTTATCCAAATCTTCTCACGTATTGTGGGTAAAAAATTAACAACCGACGTTTTATGGCCAGGTAAAGTTGACGGTCATGTTTCATTACATACCAAAATGTCTCCCGGTAGCCCTGGCGATGCTGGTTTAAGTTTCAAAGTTACCGATTAACTTACCCAATATAAAAAAAATCCAGCCATAAAATTTGAATTAAGTAAATATATCATGTAAAATGATTATATCTATTTAAGGAGAATTATGAGTTTAGTTCCAATGGTTTTAGAGCAAACCTCAAAGGGTGAGCGTAGCTATGATATCTATAGCCGTCTTTTACGTGACCGTGTTATTTTGCTTGAGGGCGAAGTACATGACCAAATGGCAAATCTTATTGTTGCCCAACTGCTTTACTTAGAAAGTGAAAGCGAAAAAGATATTAATATTTACATCAACAGCCCGGGCGGTAGCGTTACAGCCGGTATGGCAATTTATGATGCAATGCAATTTATTAAACCCGATGTTACTACTATTGTAATGGGCCAAGCATGTTCAATGGGTAGCTTACTTGCTCAAGCAGGTGCACCAGGCAAACGTTATATTCTTCCAAATGCACGACACATGATACATCAGCCAAGCGGTGGCGCACGTGGCCAAGCAACTGACATGATGATTCAAGTGCAAGAAATATTGGAGATGAAAAAGAATTTAACCAACATCTATGTTAAACACAATAGTGCAGGTAAAACATTCCAAGAATTAACACTTGACATGGAACGTGATAACTTCATGGGTCCAGCTGAAGCATTGGAATACGGGCTTGTAGATAAGATAATTGAAAAGAGAGAATAATGAACTTATTATTTAACTTGAGCCAACAGTTAATATTGGTAAAAGATTTAACTGATGTGTTAGATTTTAAAGACGTAGATGGTGAATTATCATCCAGCGAATTTACAAAAAATGTTGGTAATCAAATAAGTGTAGATAAGCATTTTTTAGATAAAAGCATTTTTGCTGATGCAAAAGAATTTATTGAAGAAGAATGCAGACAGTTTGTTGATAACACATTGCATATCAAGGGTATGTATGAAAATATCAAAATCACAGAAAGCTGGGCTAATAAAACTCAAGTAGGTGAAAATCATCATGACCACATTCATCCATTTAGTATTGTTAGTGGTGTTATCTTTTTAGATAATAATCCTAGTAATTTAAACTTATGCATTGAATCATACTTACCACAGATTCCTTATTTTGTTACAAAAAATAAAACATATGCATCATTGTATGCATTAGTTGCAGACCAACAAATTGATCCAGTTAGTATTAACAATCTACAAAATCACATGGTATTGTTCTTAAGTAGCTTACATCATTTTGTAGAAGAAATACCATCTGGTTCACCAATGCGTAGAACATTATCATTCAATACATTTTGGTCTGGTAAGACAGGGGTAGGAGAAGACAATTTAGGTTCACACACATTCTAAGAGATAAAAAATGGCAACTAAGAAAATAGAAGAATTTAACGCAACGGACAGAGTTGGTGTAACATTATTAAACAATCATGTACATTTTCTAAATGGATCGATTGATAACGAAACTATTAGTGAAGCCATTAAATGGATTGTGTATGAGAACCTAGATAAAAGAGAAAAAACATTAACCCTATATATCAATAGTCAAGGTGGGGAGATGTACGAAGGATTTGCATTGATTGATGTAATGAAAAGTAGTACTCACCCCATTAGAACAATTGGCATTGGTAACATTATGAGTGCCGCTTTTTTAATTTTTGCAAGTGGTGCTAAGGGCGAACGTTACATCGCACAAAACACAGGTATCATGTGTCACCAATTCTCAGGTGGTGAAGATGGATACAAGTACCATGACATTAAAGCAATGGTAAAAGAAAACGATAGGTTAAACGATAGAATGGTTCAAACATTGGTATTAGCAACTGACCTAGACGAAAACACAGTAAAAAAGAAACTGTTACACACTACCGATGTTTGGCTAAGTGCCCAAGAAATGATAGACCTAGGGGCCGCGGACTACATTTTAGAATCATTGTAAAGGTTGACAATAAATCTTTTTGGGCATATAATACTTGTATTGAATGAACAAAAGGAGCTTATATGTCAGAATTTTATGGTTTGGTTGACGAGTTTGTAAAAGTCACAAGACAGTCACATGACACCTACGCATATTCCTCAGGATATCTCCAAAGTCTAGTTGGAGAAATGATGCAGGATTTGCCCAAGAAAAAGCAAAAAATCTATTTGGACCAAATGGCCAGAGCAGTTGTTGCAGAAAAACAACGTTTATCCGACAAGATTTTGGATAAAAAAACAGCCTAAAAATTTGACAATAAATCGTTTTGGGCATATAATACTTGTATTGATTGATTAAAGGAGCTTTTATGTACTGCAACCCAACTCTTACTTCCCAAGAATTTAGCAAAATTCACAATGCAATGATTGATATTTCCTCAATCACCTCTAAGCTAGAGGGTGTGGTTGACAGCAAATTGTTGCTCAAATTGGTCAACGCACAATTGGAAATGCAAGAGGCACTCAAAGGTGCTTACGAGCAGGACAACAAGGCTTTTGAAACTAAGATGGATCATTTTTCTAGTGTGCGTGATGACCTAGGTTTGCGTACTACTTGGAGTATTTACGAGATTGACAATCTCAATGACCGTCATCCTTACGAGGGTGCTAAACAGGTGGTTTATAAAGAGTACAGCACAGGACGTGACATTGTTGTGGAAATCAATGGTTTAACATGGGCGGCATTGTATGTTGCGGCTAATGCGGCAATTACTCAGGCTGATACTCATCATTCATATATTGAGCATTTCCAACAAAGTACTATTTCTCCTGAAATCTTATTTTTGTCAACAGGATCCTAATATGGAAAATTTTGTGATGCCAGAGACCATTGCTTTTAACAAAATTGGTAAAACTGATGTGTCAACAGTTAAATTGAATTCCGCAAGTTTATCACCGAACAAATATGAAACTTGTATTTTTTATGAGTCCGGTGACAGTAATGTTGTAGAAACCTACAATACTTACGAGGATGCGGTAAAGGGTCACTTGGCTTACGTAGCAATAGAGTATGGCCTGCGGGACTTTTATAAAGGCTCCTAAATTTGACAATAAATCGGTTTGGGTATATAATACATGTATTGATTGATTAAAGGAACTGAAATGCGTACAAAAACTGTGATTGACGGCTTCAAAAATTCTCAAAAATTCCGTGTTATTTTCAAGGGCGATGGTTCTGAAAACGACATTGGTATGTACATGACTATCCAGCAAATGACCGAACAATTTGCTACAGTTAACGCCCGTACATTGTGCTGGGATTCGTTGATTAAACTGTCTTATTTGCGTTATGAAGCCAAGCGCAAAAACGAACCCGTCCCAACAGGTCTAGGTCATACCCTTCGTGGCAAACAAGTCCAAGTTGACTTGGTGTAAAAGGTTGACAATAAATCGGTTTGGGTATATAATAGAATCTTAAACAGTAAACAAAAGGACAAACAAATGGCTACTCGCTCAACAATCGCTCTTGAATTTGCCGATGGTACAGTACAACAAGTATATTGTCATTGGGATGGTTATCTTGATAACAATGGTAAATTGTTACAAGAATATTACATGGATCCATTCAAGGTTCGTGACTTAATTGACCTCGGTGGTATTTCAAGTTTGCGTCCTGAAATTGGTACTCAACATCCTTTCAGTCAATTTGATACTAAAATGCCTGAAGATGTGTTCAAAGCTACCTTTGGTAACATGACTACATTTTATGGTCGTGATCGTGGTGAGGATCTTGCTATTGCAAAATTCTCAAATTTTGATGAGTATGTTACACACCATGACTATCAGGAATATGAGTATATCCTGCGTACTGATGGTAAATGGTATGTATGTTTTTACAAAACAGAAGGTAAATATATTCCACTTGAAGAGGCTTTTACAATAGAAAAAAAGGCTGATGAAGTATGAATAACAATGTTACAATGTCAGTATTCCGACATTGGGATCTGACAAAAATTATAGATTATATTGTTGTCAATCAATTGACCATGCATAGGTTTGAATTGAAAGATGATTGGATAACAATTGAAGTGTCCGGTGACAGTTATATGGATGTAGGATTGTTTGAAGAATATATAGCTGAATTGGAATTTTCATTTGATAAAGAATTAGGACTTGTATAATGGAAGCGTTACTAGAAACAACAGTTTGGGCCGATTCTAATACACCGAATCATACATATCTGTTGGATGGAAATAATCTAGTAGCATACATCAAGAAGGGTGAGAAAACGCCCTTCTATTTCAAAAATCCAATCAAAAATTTTGACAAGCGTGGTCGCAAGTTTGTAACGGTTAAGCCAAACCCCTTTACAAAAATTAAAGAAAAGAGTACAATTATCAAAGTGACTGGTAGTAAAGGTTCTGTATATTCTATTGACACAGAGGAAAAATCTTGTACGTGTCCCGGATATACATATCGTGGTGCTTGTAAACATATTGCGGAGTTAATCAAATGAGTATGCATTTAGAGGGCCCATGGCTTAGTACAGTAGGCAAGAAAAAGAGTAAACGCAAATTTGCCAGTGCCGAACATGCACGTAAGGCACGTGAGTTAGATGAGAGTTGGAAGGAACTTCAAAAGAAGTGGGGAGTTGAGGCTGAAGAAAAGAAACGTGTACGAGCATTAAGTGCAGGTTCATTGAGTGGTTCTTATTCATTAAAAATTCCTGAGGGCAGAAATACTACAGCACATATTAAAAGTTTAAATAGTGTTGGTGGTACTGCAACAGTGGCACCGCCTAAGGTATATACGGGCACTAAAGTTAAAGGTATTGCAACAATGCACAAGAGTAATGCAGTACCGGTCTTTAGTGACGAGGAAGCAGTAGAAATTTCCCGCATGAGACGGGGCTAGGAGTTATGATGAGAATAGCAGTCTGTAGTGACTTGCATTTGGAATTTAATGTTGGGTTAATTATCAAGAATACACAAAATGCTGATGTATTAATCCTAAGCGGTGATATCATGATTGCTCAGGACTTGCATGACCATCCTGAGGTTCATCCTGCTGACCCAACCAATATTGAAAATTTAGGACATAGACAACAACGTGCTAGAGATTTCCGTGACTTTTTAAAGCGTTGTAGTTTTCAATTTCCACATGTGGTTTATGTTGCAGGGAACCATGAATTTTATCATGGTAAGTTTCATGCAAGTATTGACTATTTGCGTCAGGAGTGTGAACGTTTTCCCAATGTACACTTTTTGGAAGACACTAGTGTAACAATTGATGATGTGGTTTTTGTTGGTGGTACATTATGGACAGACATGAACAAAATGGATCCACTTACAATGCAGGCAGTTCCAACAATGATGAATGATTTCCGTATCATTAAAAACGATGACAGAAATTATGCCAGATTAAGTTCACAGGATGTGGTCACTCGCCACATTGGTACATTACGTGTCTTTGATAAAATCTTAACAGAAAACAAAGATAAAAAGTGTGTGGTCGTAGGACACCATGCTCCCACGTATCAAAGTATCCATGAAAAATATCGCCATGATTATATTATGAATGGTGGTTACGCAAGTGATTTAAGTGAGTTTATTTTAGACCATCCACAAATTGTTTTATGGACTCATGGTCACATGCATGACAATAGTGATTACATGGTTGGTACCACACAGGTTATTTGTAACCCACTTGGATATCCAGGTGAAAGAAGTGACGATGAACCATTTAATTTAGTATTTTTGGATATCTAAATGAAACAAGGTATCCAAACAGTATTGTTTGATAATCGTTATTATCGTATAATCTATGTACGTTGTGAGAACAACGAAACAACAAAGGAAATCAAAATGACATTAACTAAGCAAAATCGTGTCCTAGAGGCACTACAAAATGGTGAGCAACTTACAGCAAAACAAATCGCCGCACGTTTCAGCGTGAAGAACCCAACTGCCACAATTAGCAACTTGCGTTTCGAAGGTTATGCTGTTTATGCAAACAAGCACACAGATACTAAAGGTCGTGTATCTACTAAGTATCGTTTGGGTAAGCCATCACGTGAAATCGTGGCAGCCGGCTATCGTGCTTTAGCATTAGGTCTGTAATTAGGTAAAAGGTCAGTCGGGCACCTACTGTTGTAAAGCCCGATTCTTATTTTTAATGTTAGGAGAAACATGGGAATTCTGCATAACATCATGAACAAATTAGGCAGATATCGCCTTATTCCTGACCGTAGAACAGGTGCAGACTACATGCATCGTTACTATATCTTTCTTAAAGACCGTAAATGGTTCCCCTTCAATGTCACACTACATAAAATTGTAAAGAGTGATGATCCAATCTTTCACGACCATCCCTGGGGTTACATGACAATCATATTGCGTGGTGGTTACTGGGAACATACACCCGTGTTTAATAGTAGAGGTCAAAAATTTGCAGAGTATTCTAGATGGCGTGGTCCAGGTAGTATTATTATTCGCAACGCACAAGAGTATCATTGGTTAGAATTAGATGAAGAAAGGCCCACAGTGAGTTTATTCTTTATGGGCAGACAACAACGTGATTGGGGTTTCTTAAAAGATAACAAGTGGATTCAACATGAAGAATATTTAGGAGATGCTATATGAGTACATACACTCCAGACAGATGGTTAGTTGTAAAGATAACATCAGGTGATGAAACAATTGACAAAGTATTTGCCAATTGGTATGGTGGATATTTAGATGGTGATAGTTGGAAACTTAGTTCAGGCATTACCGAAACAGTAGAGTTTGAAGACAGGTTCGAGTATACTAATCATTCAGGAAGTCTTTATATTTGTTATAAAGGTCGTGAAGGAATGAATAGTTATGGTGCAGGTGTATTGCAACACTTAACAGAAAAAGTAACCAACGCAAATGGTACATTAGAAGTATTGACAAAAGATGAATGAAGAAACCAGAGAAGTACTGTTAATTTTACAGGAAGAATGTGCAGAAGTTACACAAGCAGTAAGTAAGTGTATGCGTTTTGGTCCCGACCAAATGAAGCCAGGTAAAGATAGAACAAACATCAATATGCTTGAAGAAGAAATTGGTGACTTGTTTGCAATGGTTGAATTGCTTACCGACTTAAATATCGGAGTGTCCAAGGCAGGCATTTCTCAAGCTAAAAAGAAAAAGTTTGAGAAATTAAAACAATGGTCTAACTTAACAATCAATAAATAATAATCATGGACTTAGACACTATCCTAGCATTTTTAGCAGTATTCGTAATTGGATTTAAACTTGGTGAAATGTTTTTTTCATTGCGTGTTCGTGAGGCAGTTAAAATTGAAGCACATCGTCAGGGTTTTACAACCGACGAAGATGAAGAAATTATTGTTAGAAAAATGATGGTAGAAGAATCTGATAATCAATTGTTCTTATACGATTTTGATAACAAGGCGTTTATTTGCCAGGGACATACTGTACAAGAATTAGCAAAAAAAGCCAAATTAGATAGAGGCGTCAATGTAGCGGTTGTAGTACACGACAAAAATTGTTATTATTTTATCAATGGAGATGTTAAAAGTTCATTATGAAAGTTAGCCTAGGTAAGTTTCCAAAAAAAGCCAACAACAGAAAAATCAATGTTACCATTGAGGGACATGACACATGGAATCTTGACCATACATTAGCACTTATTATCTACCCTGCATTGATACAACTTAAGAATACTAAACATGGTGTACCTCATGATTTTGCAGAAGTAGGCGGAGAAAAATATACAGAGCAACAAAGTTTTGATTTTTATGAAGAATCAAATGATGACTGTTTTATATTAGGTGTCAAACGTTGGGAAGAAACACTTGATAAAATGATTTGGGCCTTCGAGCAACTAGTCAAAAATGATTATGATGAATTATATCATCATGGTAAACCAGAGTTCGATTGGGTAAAAACTGACAGAACATTCCCCAATCCAATAACAGGCAAAGACGAAGAAACCTTTCAAATGGTTGATAAGAACCCTGATAGACATTGGTATGATGCTGAGGGACACAAACTTCATGATGAACGTATACAAGAAGGTTTAGAATTGTTTGGTAAATATTATAGAAATCTTTGGGATTGATTATGTTTGACCAAATGGCAAGACAACTAGAATTACAGTCACTGGGTAAAGGTGATAGAGATTTTAAAATATCTAGACAAGAGTTTGAAGATTTTTGTAAGTATCATTTATTTGAACAGATTAAAGATGGTAAATCCTTAGGCAAAGCATTCTGTGAAAAATACGACACAGTTAATTATGTATTAGATGTTTTACCTGATAGTCGTGCTAAAAGTCATATAGAAACATTTTACGTAAAATGAAAGAAAAATTTATAAATTACTTTATGGATGTTGCAGAACGTACTGCACAACTTAGCCATGCAGTAAGATTAAAAGTTGGCGCTATTGTTGTTAAAGATGATAGAATCATTAGTATTGGATACAATGGAATGCCCGCAGGATGGGACAACAACTGCGAAGACCAAATTACTTATCCCGATGCAGAAGGTATTACATTAAAAACCAAACCCGAAGTATTACATGCAGAAACAAATGCTATAAGTAAACTTGCAAAGAGTACTGAGGCAGGAGAGAATGCAGTTATGTTTTGCACACATGCACCTTGTTTAGATTGTGCTAAATTGATATATCAAAGTGGTATATCAAGATTGATTTATCGTGATGCCTATCGTAGTACAGATGGCATTGATTTTTTAATTAAAAGTAAAGTAGATGTTGCTAAGTTTGAGGGCTGAAACTGAGATTCAATTTGGTGAATTAGAACCAATGGTAGATTGGTTAAAACGTAATTGTGAGGGTGAGTTTGGGTACCAGTGCGTACAGCCTGCAGGTAACACAGTAGGTACATATCAGTTTTACTTTGAAAATGAAAAGGACTTAGTTGCCTTTAGGATGTGGAAACAATGAAATATTATACGTTTTACCGTGAGAACAATAACTTTGAAGACATTGAAAAAGATTCAATCATAAAAAAATATGCCGGAACCAAGATTCGTTGGTGGCAACATTTTATGATTGGTATTGATAATTATAACAAAGACATCGACCAGCATTTTAGTTTGCTTACACTTAAGTATGGAGAAGACATGATTAATAATGTATGCAAAGATTTTACACCCATAGCTGGTGTAGATTATATTCCAAAAAAAGATAAAAAGCAATTTGAATGAATCAAGAGTTTATCAAAGACCAACTAACCAGTTGGTTAATTAATTTCGTAGAAAAACCTAATGAGTCATTGAATGGGTGGAGTCCTTGTCCTTATGCTCGCCAAGCTAGAATCAATAATCAAATAGAGATTGTTTATACTGATTCATGTGATTTATACATGACCACGATTAATTGCATACAGCATTTAGATAATAAAGAAGTTGTGGTCATTGCGTTTGACCATAAAAGTATTGATCCAGCTAGATTACAAGAAATAGTTCATTATCTCAATGAACGATTGTTACCTATTAACTATGTAGTACTAGAAGACCACCCACACACACCTGAGTACATCAACGATGTAAAAATGAATTTTGGTCATTGTGGGTTGCTTATCTTACAAAAATTAGATAAACTAACAATAGCAAGTAACCAGTTGAAAGAAAAAGGTTACTATGATGTTTGGTCAAAAAATGATTTAGATAGCGTAGTGTCCTGGCGTACTAAATAGAGTAATGAAATTCTGTAGAATAAATCTAGCTGAAACAAATTACAAAACATTAGACTTTGGACATTACTTGACGGTGCCCGAGCGTAATGACCGCATGGATACCATTCAAAATATCTATCGTGAATACTGTAGTTATAAAAAATTCACAAGCGTAATGCCATTGTTTACCGGTTTGTTATTTGACAAATACACCGATGTTATTGCATATTTTCCAGATGAAAAAATGTGTGCATTTAGCATCGTTAAAAGATACGACAGAGAAAATGCAGAATCAATACAATTTGCATGGGATTATCATAATCCCGAAATGAAATTAGGAATATTAAGTTTACAACATGAGTGTGCTTATTATAAAAGTCAAGGATTCAAGTACTTATATTTGGGTTTAGCAGACAACTACAAAAGCCAAATAGATGGCTATGAAATTTTAGGACCAATTTAATGGATATATATCATATATGGTGTGACAAGTCGCAAGACATAAGTGACCTTAATTGGGTCAACAATATGAAAAGTTTTCTGGATCATTTAGTATCTGAAAAGAAAATGGAGTCATATCGCATCACTAGATGTAAAATGGGATTTCGTAGCATACAAGATTTACCTGAATGGCATATTATGATGGAATTTAATAATATGGCTCAGATGGATGAAGCATTTAAAAGAGTCGCACCTCTAGAGGGCGATTTAGAAACAAAACATAAAAGTTTTAACCAATTTGTTGATGGTAATATTCAACATGCACTTTTTAGAGATTGGCCAGATACACTATGACATTTTCAGTTTACCAACATTGGGACCCACTTAAAGTTTGTGCTGTGGGTCAATCATACCCACCCGAAATATACGACTATATTAAAAATGACAGAGTTAGAAAAGTATTTTATAAGATAGCCGAAGAGACGGAAGAAGACTATCAAAAATTAATTGCACTATTGAAAAGTTTCAATGTTGAAGTATTAAGACCAAACATTGAATCTCAATTAGAACGTGTACGACAAGAAATTATAGATGGTAGAGAAATAGAGTCGCCAGGTAATATCATGCAACCTAGAGATTTATCTATCATGTTGGGTAGTGATTTGTACTGGCGTAAATCCAAAGAATGGAAACATGTTGTTGAATATTGTGAAAATAACGGTGTTACTTCAAAAGGTATATTGTTAGGGACATCAACTACTAATCCATATTCAGGCTTTGAACGTAGAATAAATGCGGCTATGGCCACTAGATTAGGTAAGGATTTATACATTGGCACATTAGAAGATGCAGACGAAGATCCAAGTAAGTTTGACCATTTAAGTTCACTATTTCCTGATTATCGTGTGCGTGTGGTTGTTACACAAGGCCACACAGATGGAAGTTTTACTCCAGTAGTACCGGGGTTAATCGTAAGTATAGTCGGAGAATACAATTATGCTGAAACATTCCCAGGTTGGGAGATTGTATATTTGCCCGGTGAGTCATGGCAAAAAATGGGACCATTCTTAATTTTAAAACAAAGAAATAACGGTAAATGGTGGGTGCCAGGTGAAGAGTTAAATGAAGATTTTACTAGATTTGTAGAAAGATGGATGAATCAATGGGTTGGATATGCTGAAGAAAGTGTATTTGATGTTAACATGTTAGTGATTGACAAGAAAAACGTAGTTGTCAATGGATACAATAGAAAAGTATTTGATGCATTCAGTAGATATGGTATAACTCCACACATATGTAATTTTAGACATAGATATTTTTGGGACGGCGGATTGCATTGCATAACAAGTGATTTACATCGTGAAGGTGTGAAAGAGGATTATTTCCCTGAACGTGGATAATTATCTACCTACGTAGACTTGAGGTTGCTCCTCTGCTCTACGTTCCTTTTCAGTTTTGGGGAACAAGCCATCCCCATACTGAGGGTATTTTTGTTGCCTGTCATATGCTACCCACATAAACATACCACTGATTAAAAATATACTACACAAGATTACTACACCTAATACAGCATCTTGTGTAAGTTGCCTCATACGTGCTTTGCGTCTTTTCTGAATTACTTCTTCAGCTCTCATTTTTTTAGCAATCAGAATCTTTTGTTGGGCACCCATGACTTTCATCATTTCACTAACATCAGTCCAAAGAGCACCTAACTCGGGTGGTGCATTATAAATCATCATTTCACGTAACTCTATAGCCATTTGTTCTAATTGTTTTTTCATTAATACAAGTTGCAAAGCACGTTTACCTAAACTAGCATCACCGCTATAAATTTCTTCTTTATTTTTTCTTTCCTCCTCCTCTATAACTGCCATGCATTGATTCATAGCATCAAAGAAGTCTCCAAGGTAGTTACCAAGTTCTGTGTATATGCCTGTGGTCTCACCTTGCTTTTTGTTTAATTCTATTACACGATTTTTTTCTTCTATGTAAGCGTTACGTTGCGTAACTGTAGCAGGTTTATCGGGTGGATGATTAGAGTGAAATTGGTCGTCAAGGTCCTTGAGGACAGATTTAATGTCCCCGGCGGCACCTTTGATATCTTTATAAAGTTGGCAACCTTTCTTTACGGCCGCAACTGCCCCGTTGGCAAGGGCAAAGAGTGTTAGCGGATCCACAAGTCCGGCTCCTTAGAACCAGAGGAACACACCTTGCGCTGATAGTAGTAGTCCTAATCCTGCAACAAAGAAACTGCCCCAGAACATGCTCATACTAACCGCAAGAATACTTGCAGATAATACAACAATGCTTAATTGGTATAATGTACTTGCAAAACCAATCCATGGACTTTGCTTTTTAGCGTGGTCACGTTCGGCTTCTAATTTCTTAGCCTTTGCCATTAGTTCTACTTTACCTTCACCCGTTGCTGGATCACTTTCGTAACGAGCAATTTTAGCTTTCAAACTTTCAATTTTCTTTTCGTCTTTACGAACAATAGCATCATCTAAACTTTGCTCTGCAAGAGTTTGTTTAATACTTTTAGCCTCATAAAAACTCCAAACGTCATTGGCTGCAATTGTGTTGTTAAGTGTTAAACTACTTAATTTACCACCGTACCAACTATTAACTGCTAAAATTAGTGCAAACACACTAATAACCATACCTGCTTTATCTTTAATTTTAGCTTCACGTTCGCTACGTGAACCCACAGGCGGTTTAACCGCGTTAGGGTCTTTTGGTTGTTTTGTTATTAAATTTAATACTGAATCTATTAAGGCCATTTTATTATTATTCTCCCTTATTAGCATGTATTTATTTCAAAAAACAATAAACACCGGCCTGTGTTGATAAATATAGCAATGAATGACGACAAATATATAATCAGTTTTGTAGCAGGTTCTAGTGGCAGATTTTTAGCAAATATATTATGGAATATAATAAATGATGCTGATTCTCAAATAGAATTTACTAAGTATAATTCTGCACATTACAAACATCCATGGACTAATAATTGGAATAAAGAAATCAATTACGGTGGTGGGTCTTGGTATGTTAATGGTCCTAATGCATTTAAAAATTTTAATTTTGTGGGTGATTCGCCCATTGGATTGGTCACAACACACTCATATCCTGACTGGGAAACCATTAGGGAAAAATTTCCAACTATTAAAACTATTATTATAAAATACGAACAAGAAGACGTTCCTGAATTAATTGGAAATATTATGTATAAAAATGGTTTCGACTTGATATTTGAAGATGCAGAACGAAAATCAATTACGTACCAAGAGATACTACAAATATACAAAGATATCTATAACAAAGACTACGATGGTCATGAATTTACACTAGAACATTTTGAACCTATATTTAATAAAATGGTAGAAATTATGGGTCCAAAATTTTTATCTTGGGCTAGGTTTATGACTACACCAGTACCGGAAGATTTTACAGACAAAACGATAGTAATTTCATATAAAGAATTATTCAATGTTGATGAAATGTTAGAACGACTTAGAATTTTTACGGGGCACACTATAACTAGTGCTACTAAAGAATCGTATAACTTATACGTAAACAATAGAAATAAATTAGTGAAAGAAAAAATGCCATGGCTGATATAAGAATGCCTCACTTATATTTGGATATGGATGGAGTACAAGCTGATTTATTCCATGCACTGGCCAGATTACATAAAGTTCCAAGTTGGGATCACATAGAAGATAAAGAAAATGCCACATTACGTGTTAAATTACAAGGACCGGATGTTGTTTATAATTTTTTCAAAGATTTGCAACCTTTGCAGGGTGGACTACGAATCATTAAATGGTTACGTGATAACAAAATACCTTTTACAGTATTAAGTGCACCTTTTAAAATAGAAACCGAGGCATGTATACAAGGTAAAAAAGATTGGTTAGATATACATAACCCAGGCACTAGTAGTAGTTGCATTTTTGACAGACATAAGTATAAGTATGCATTAACAGATGGGCATCCAAATGTTTTAGTAGATGACTACGAAGTTTATTTAGGTCCATTTGCAAATCACGGTGGTATTGCAGTCAAGCACCACGATAGTACTACTGATAGGACAATTAACGTTTTGAGTATGATTTATGCACAATGGATTAGATAACATGTATTTGGTAAATTACGTAGGAGGAAGTTCAGGTAACTTTCTGATTACATTAATTTACAGTTTATTGACTGATTATACACCTTTAATTTCCCCTACAAAAAATGCTCACCACATTGTAGATGTTTTGAGATACAATTACAAGTTTAACATGCTTGATAAAGAGTATGACATATTAAGAGATTTGCCTTATAAACAAATCACTAGAAGCAAAAAATCTATACCTTTTATATTACAAAGTCATTTTGTAACTGACTGGGACGATTTAGTAACATACTATCCTAATTTTAAAAATGTTATCATCACAGTTGATGTTGATGATAAAGACCTGGTTGTAGGTAATTTATTTCACAAAGCCTGGTATCATAGAACTAGTGCTGAGGGTAATAAATTTTGGTTTGAAAGAGTTAAAAAATTTTCTCCAGAGGCTTATGAAATTATAAAAAATTACAATTGGCCCAAAGAAATGCCCGACGAAGTTGTTAAAAATTTTATCAAAGCACATAGAATTAATGGTATGGATCATCCATACTTTCAAATGTCATCACCTATACCTGAACAATATAAAGATAATATATTGAAAATAAGCATTGATGAGTTATATGATATTAATGTAGGACTACGTAAAATTGAAGAATTTGTTGGTGTAACTGCTAGTGATACTATTATTAAATATTATTCTGACTATTTAATTGACCAAAAATCATTAATTGCACAAAAAATGCCATGGTTAGATAAATACTACAATATACAGGAAACTTTAAATGAAATCAGATGACATTCGCAGTATCATTGAACAATTAGAAGATATATACGCTGAGCCACAAATTGGTGATATAGTTGAAATCGAATTGGGAGATACACTAATTGAAACAACAATCAAAGACCTTACTGATGATGGCGTGATTATCCACATTGATGAACAAGCAATCAGAATCATGATTGATGCTAAAAAGCAATTGGATGAAGCAAAATATCAAGGTCGTGAAGTGCCCTTAGGTAAGCCAATGAAAGGTGATGTAAAGAAATCTAAAGTGTATGTTAAGGGACCAAAAGGTAATGTAGTTAAAGTTAACTTTGGTGACAAAAACATGCGTATCAAAAAGAACAGTCCTGGACATCGTAAATCATTCAGGGCAAGACACCACTGTGAAAATCCTGGACCACGTTGGAAAGCACGTTATTGGTCATGTCGTGCATGGTAACCAAAACGCTTGTATTTACCCTTGCATAGTAGTATCATAACGTATGAGTAAAAATAAACCCGGGCTTGACCACGTTCGCTACGAAGTTATTGCACAAAAAGATCCTGATAACGAAGATTTGTTATTACCTATTCCCAAACCTTTATTGGATGCCATGTCATGGAAGCCAGGGGACACCATTGATTTTCAAATCGATGATGAAGGTCGATATATTCTTAGGAAAATATGAGCATATTAAACAACGTCTTTAATAACGATAATACTGCTGTACCAGTTATAACAGTTGCACCCAACACAGGCCAATCAGGTCAGTATCTATATAGCAATGGTTCTAATCCAAATTGGGGTGGCGTTAATACTATTAGTACTACCGATACTAACTCAACATTACTTGTTAAAGGTGATGCTAACTTTGAAGGTGATGTTAAAATTCAAGGTAAAAGCATTATAAAGTCAATAGAAATGATTGAAGAAAAATTAGCTATCTTACACCCAAATGAAAAATTAGAAGAAAAGTGGGAACAATTACGTGAATTGCGTAATCAGTATATAAAACTTGAAGAAGAAATCAAAGAAAAAGAAAAGATTTGGAGCATATTACAGAAATGAATAGTATTTAATTATGGCAAAAGAAGAAGGTATTAAGATGGATGGCAAGGTAATAGAAGTATTACCAAACGCTACATTTAGAATTACGCTAGTAACAGGCCCAACAATATTAGGTTACATATCAGGCAAAATGCGTAAAAATGATATTAAGGTATTACTAGGTGATACTGTAGAGGTAGAATTCAGCCCCTATGACCTAGCCAGAGGTCGAATTACTAGGAGAAGATAAAATGTTATTCATTGATGATTTTATTGGATTGGCGCCCTACGAAACAAACATAAATTTTTGCGGTTCCGATACTGAAGAATTATTTAATAAAAATTTAAAAACTAAACCAATCGATTGGTATTATAGAAATAACCCAATAACATATCAACGAAACAACTACGGACATCGTTGTAAAAATATAGAAGAAATCAATTTAAATAATTATTTTCTTGTTATAGGATGCAGCCATACTGAGGGTATTGGGTTATACCTAGAAGATACATATTCATATCTACTAAGTAAAGAAATAAATTATGATTACTATAATTTAGCCTTAGGTGGTACAGGCATAGATATATTACAGTACAACTTATTAACTTGGTATAATAAAATTCAACAAAAACCTAAATTTATTGTTTTACAAAATCCAAATAATAACAGATTTAGCGTTATTAAAGAAGAATATATAGAAAATCACGGGGCTTGGATTAAAAATAAAGAAATAAATGATTTTATAATTTTAGGAGATCAAATTGATTATTTCAATAGCAAATGTGAATTTGCAAAAAAAGTTATAAAAAACACAATAAAAGATGTACCTATCATTGAATTAACTTTTCACATGGCAAAGAAAAATTCACAGGAAGATGAAACCATTCAGATTTATAACATAGACAGAGCCAGAGATGATTTGCATATGGGAAATCTTACGCACAGACAAACTGCAAATAAGATACTAAAAAAGGTGCGATCATTTATATAACGTCACGATAAATATACTAATGCGTGACATAATTACATTACTTGAAGAAAAGTCTAAACCACAAGACATAGAAATCATTCCACTTAACTTTGGGGAAAATGATTTAGCACCTGTATTAAGCAAAGACACAATACATTTGCACTATGACAAACTAGCCAAAGGCTATGCAGAAAGATACAACAAGGGTGAGGGCGACCCTGACTTTAACTTTGCTGGTGCATTTTTACACAATGTTTATTTCCCGCAATTTCGAGAAATAAGAAACAATAATAAACCAAACGGTCCTATGTATGGATTTATCAATAAAAAGTTTGGTAGCTTTGAATCGTTTTGTAAAGAGTTTGAAGAAACTGCTATGAAAATTCAGGGTAGCGGTTGGGTCTATCTTGCATATGATGGTACTATAAAAACAATTAAAAACCATGAAGTACGTGATGATATACTATTGCTTATTGATTGGTGGGAACATGCTTTTATATTAGATTATGGTAGTGACAAAAAGAAATACTTAAAAGAACAGTGGAAAATCATAAACTGGAATGTAATTAATACTAGGTGGGGTCGTTCGCTATGAAGGCAAGTGAATTTTTAATAGAATACAATCAAGACATAACTGTGCAGAAGTTAGGTCCGGCACTATTGCAGGCTGCAAAAAAAGATCGTACAACATATAACATATTGGGTCGGATTAAGGACATGAAGAATGAGCCCGACCCGCGAACTATAATTCTTGCCGTAAGAATGTTTGCCGGTGCGGATCCCACAGAAAATAATCAATATACAGAATGGATAATCAGAACTTATATCAGAGAATGGAACACAGGACGTGGCACCAAGTTTGAAGATGTAGCCAGTACAGTACAAGACTATTTAGAAAAGTTTTATAAACTTAATAGAAGGAAAATGATTAAGCCTCCGGCTAATGACATCAATAGATATAGAACTTTTAAGGAGTTTTTGAATACAGTAGGTCAATATCCTGATCCTGAAACTACTGAAAAAGAAAAAGGACGTGCTACAGAAATTTATCAAGACAATAGTATACGAGTTATCGTACCAGAAGATCAAACGGCTGCTTGTTATTATGGTCAAGGCACACAATGGTGCACCGCTGCCACTAAAGGTAACAATATGTTTGATTCCTACAACGATCTAGCTCCATTGTTTATAGTACTTCCACTTAAGCCTAAACATGTAGGAGAAAAATATCAATTACACTTTGTGTATTCTTTGGGCAATAAACTAATTACTAGTGAGGATGCTTACCTAGAAGCATATCATGAATATGGAGAAGATTATTTAATTAACAACCTGGAAGAATCACAATTTATGGACGAACATGATGATCGTGTAAATATGCGTTATTTACATAGTAGATTTGGTGCTAGTATGTCTAATTTAGAAAATGCAATTATTGCCAAGTATCCCGAATTAGAATTTGCAATAAATCAATCGGTGAATTAGTAATATGAGAGCAAATGAATTTATTGTTGAAGGCACCCCCTCATTGAAGTTTGATGTGCATACACCTGACAATTTTTCCAGTAGTTTTCAAATCAAATTAACAGTACACGGCAAATATGTTGGGCATTTTAATTTTGTTCGTGACCCAGAAACAGATGATGTCAATAATGAAGTAGAAGTTGAAAGCAGATTTCAAGGTCAAGGATATGGTAAATTATTATTGCTTAAAGCAATTGAAGTTGCCAACAGTCATAGATTAGATTTTCAACAAGATATACGTGGTGTAACTGATGCACAACAAAATGTATATGACAGCTTAGAAAATGCAGGATATATTGTTACCCCCGGTGATGGGTTTTGGTTTATAACACCAGAAGGTGAAAAAGAGTTATTATGAGAGCCAGTGAACTACAACCTAAAAAACTTGTTATCTTTGATATAGATGACACACTTGTCCACACTCAAACTAAAGTGCATGTGATTAAAGATGGCGTAGTTACACACAGTTTAAACAGTCATGATTTTACACACTATAAGTTAAAGCCGGGTGAAGAGTTTGATTTTGGCGATTTTGAAGATGCTAGAGAGTTCTTTGAAAAATCTAAGCCTATCATTCCTATGATAAATCTATTAAAGAAAGATATTAATACAGGAAATAAAGTTGTCATGGTAACAGCACGTGCTGATTTCAATGATAGAGAATTGTTCTTAGATACTTTTCGTAAATACGGGGTAGACATGAGTAAAGTACATGTTTATCGTGCAGGAAATATGAAAGGTAAAATATCAACAGAACACAAGAAAAAATTGATTATTCATCAGTTATTAGAAAAAGACAACTATGATAAAGCAATCATGTACGATGATGCATTACCAAATTTAAATGCATTTTTAAGTCTTAAAAAAGAATTCCCTGACACTAAATTTTATGCTTGGCATGTAGATTTAGATGGTAATGCCAGTGAATATGAACGAACAAACGAAGGAAGAAAATGATTACAATCACAGAAAGCGCATCACTTAAAATTGCTGATATTTTAGCAGAAGAAAACAATCCAAACATTAAAGTACGTATGTTTGTACAAGGTGGGGGTTGTTCAGGAATGCAATATGGCTTTACAATGGATGAAGTTAAAAATGAGGATGATTGGGAAATTCCTGCAGGAAATTCAACTGTATTAGTTGATAGCATGAGTATGCAATATGTAGAAAATGCTACGATTGATTTTGTTGATGATTTACAAGGCTCACGTTTTAGCATCAAGAACCCAAACGCACAGACAACATGCGGTTGCGGCAGTAGTTTTAGTCCAGGATAACTATTTATTTCGTCCTTATTGATAAATACACTATAAGGACGAAAAAATGGCAATTGGAAACATTCAAGTTATACAGATAGGCTTACCTAACGAATCCACAGGTAGCGATTCTTTATACTCAGCATTTACAAAAACACAAACAAATTTTACGACATTATTTGGTTGCGCCAGCCCATACAATAATTTTGTAGGAAATTCAGGTATAACAACTGAAGCTGACGCAAACACCGGAACGATTACAATCACAAACACCGGTGTTACCAATATTATTGCTGGTACAAATATTGTTATTGACCAGAGTAACGGAAACGTCACTATTTCATCTAATGGTGGTGGTAACGGTGGTTCAGGCGGAACAGTAACAAGTGTTGGTGTTACTCCTGTTTCAGCAGACCGATTAACAGTAACAAACAGTCCAATTGTAAGTAACGGTAATATTTCAATTGATTTAGCAAACTCAGGTGTAGTTGCAGGTAATTATATTTACCCTACACTAAGTGTTGACCAATATGGTCGCATAACAAACATAGCAAACGCAAATAGTATTGGTACAGTAACAAGTGTTGGATTAATCACTAGCGGTACAGGTATACAAATTTCAGGCGGTCCAATCACAACTGCAGGTAACATCACAGTAATTAACACAGGTGTCACAAGTTTAAAAGCAGGTTCAGGCATTGGACTAAGTGGTAGCAATGGTAGCATTACAATTAGTGCTACGCAAGTTGGTGGTACTGTAACTAGCGTTGGACTAACAAGTACATCATTGGTGGTATCCAGCGGTGCTGTTACGACTGCAGGAACATTAGAAGTTGAATTGCCAGCTAACTTGCAAGTATCAGGTACTTTAACATTAAGCAGTAGTGAAAATTTAGTTAACGGCGGTGCTGTAAACTTAGCAGTTACTGCAAGTTATATAACAGTAACCGGTGCAAGTACAGCAACATTAGCCGCAGGTACAACTGGATTAATTAAAACATTCATGATGAGTTCACTAAGTAACGGTGGTGATATGGTTATTACTGTTACTAATGCAGGATGGAAAAGTAGCGGTACAGGAACAATAACAATAGGTAGTTTAGGTTCAGGGTGCACCTTACAATATATAAACAACAAATGGTTCTGCATAGGACAAAACGGAGTAACCTTTGGTTAAGGATTAAATTATGACATCACAAATAAAAATAACACAATTAGCTGATATTGGTAATAGTTTAGACGCAAACACATTAGTGCCAGTAGTTAACATGATGGGTACCCCAACAACGGACCAAACAAATGTAGGTAATCTTGGTAATTTTGTACTTACAGGCGCCGGAACTACTTTTGCTCCCGCATTTTTATCTAATCTAGCATACTCAGTTACAAATGCCGCACAACCTAACATCACAAGTGTTGGTACATTAAATGTTAACACATTAAAGATTTCGGGTGGTTCAGCAGACCAAGTACTAAGTACAGATGGTGCAGGTAACTTAAGCTGGGTAGCACAGTCAGGTGGTACTTCAAATACTATTCAACAGGGACCGTCATTAGCATATATAGACGGAGTTGGTGGTAATTTTGTTGTTAGTATTAGCGACTCTGATTCAGTATGGACATTTGGTGTAGGTGGAGAAATTACATTCCCTGGTGGAAGTGTTCAACATAGTGCTTATACTGGCCCTGAATTCCCAGCGGTATCCGGTAATAGTAACAAGTATTTAACTACTAACGGTGCTCAATTAAGTTGGGCGACAGTATCAGGTGGCAATGCCTCACCCGGTGGTAATACTACAGAGATTCAATTTAATCATAATGGTTCATTTGCAGGTAGCGATTCTTTTACTTTTGACGGCGGCAATGTTGCAATCACTGGTGCAAACTTTGTAGCCAATCCAGGTGCATACATATTAGAAGTCTATGGTGCAAACGCATTCATGGGTTCACTAACAGATGGTGGTATTAACATAGCAAGTGGTAACACTACTATTAGTACCGGAAATACAATAATTGGTTCATGGACTTTTAATAACAGCGGCGACTTAATAACAGGTGGTAATATACAAAGTTCTAGTTTCCCCTCAACTATCTCTGTAGGTACTTCTGATTGTAACGTAGTAATTTATACAGGCGCATACGAACTACCCGGCGGTATTTGGACATTTGATGGGTATGGTAACTTAACATTACCCGGTAATACATTCTCAATTAACTATGCTAATGGAGCACAAGCACAATTAGGTGGTTATATTGCCAACTTTGTGTTCCCTAATCCAACTAGTAACACCAGTACAATAAGTGTTAGTGATGGTAGTGACATTGTTATTAATCCAACATATGGTGGTGCAAGCCCAGCATACATCAATGTTCCTGGCAGTATCAACGGCCCAACTAGTGAAGCACTACAAATTTATAACGGCTATTATTCGGGCAATGCTAATGTAGTCGCAGTATCTATTGGACCAGATGATTTACACGGTATTAGTATTTATGGTGATGGTCGTGTTGTAACATCCAACGTACTAACTGTACCGGCTAGTGATAATGGAAGTATTACATTCAGTAGTAACGGGACAGATATTAACGGTGTCATTAAAGTAGACGGCGGGCTAAACATGACATTGAGTGCTAATAGCAACTTCTATGTTAAACAAGATGGCAATGATAGATTCTCCATCACAGATAGTAATACTGATTTAAGTGCCGGCACTAATGTTGTAATTCATTCTAATAAAGCTGGTACAGAAAATAAATGGATATTTAGTAGCGATGGTGTTTTAACAACTCCAGGAGTAATATTAGGTAACAATACCACATTAGGATTAGGTTCAGGAAATACTGCACCTGGTTCTGGTGTTAATCTTAATACAAGCAATGTTACTATTAACTTTGCTATGGGTCCTGAATTCAAATTTGACATGGCGGGTAATTTAACTCTACCACGTAACGGCGTTATTAGTGAGACAAATATACCGGTTGATGGTTTATCAGGTAACACAATTTCACTTACGCCATCAGGTGGTTTATATGCTAATCAACAATTATTAATTTATCCAACTGCCGGTGGTGACAACAATCATTTACATTTGACATCAGGTAACTTGTATGATACTGAGTTATATTTTGGTAGTGATGATTTATATGTTAAGTTAGCAAATACAGGTAACATCATTGTCAACAGTAATAATGGCAATGGTAATAGTGGTCAATGGGAATTCGGAGTTGATTCTACATATGGTTTTGGATTGTTGAAGGGCACCGGTAATGGCGGCGGTATGTATACATATCAAGATTTCGTAGGCTTATACGCTGAGGATCTAAACCACAATGGTATTGAGATGTTTGCAAACTCTCATACAACCATTCAAGGTCTTACTAATGTAGCTATTCATACAAACACTGGCATAGACCCATTATACTCTTGGATTTTTGATAATACTGGTAATCTAACATTACCAGGTAACACGTTTGCTATAAACTATGCTAATGGCACACAAGTATCAATCAGTGGTAATTATAGTGACAGTAATGTTGTAACATTGTTAGCGAGTTATGGTAGCAACACTATTACTACAACAGGTAATATTACAGCAGGCAATGCTAACATTGGTGGTAATTTAATGTTAGCAAGTTCATCAGTTATTACATCAGTTTCAGGCAGTAACGCTAACATAAATATTGACCCAGATGGTACCGGTGCAGTAGTTATTAATGGCAACATTGTTGCAAACGGTGCTTACGCTAATATCATCAATCCAACTTCTGGTGGAACATTAACAATAGCATCTAACGCAGGACCAACATCAACCACAAGAATTTATAGTAGTGCTTCAACTGTAATCTATAATAATGTCAGCGGTGTTCCTGTACAGGCATTGGCTGTTACAGCCGCTGGTATTGGAACATATGGTAACATAACACCAGGCGGCAATATTGTAATGGCTGCTGGTAAAAATATTAGTTCTACAAACGGTAGTAACGCTAACATCAATATTGATCCAGATGGTACAGGTAATGTTAATATTGTAGGTAATGCCAATGTAAGTGCTAATATTAGTGCTAACTACTTTATAGGTAACGGTAGTCAGTTAACAGGTGTTAATGTAAGTTTAGTTGGCAATGTAACAGGTACAACTCCAAACGTAACATTAGTCGCTGGTAGTTATAACTATGTGTTTGACAACACTGGTAATTTTACGTTACCTGTAAACGGAGATTTAGTATTCTCTGCTAACACTACATTAGGTAGTGTCGCTGGTTCAAACGGTAACATCACAATTAATCCTGATGGTACAGGTCAACTTATTGTCACAAGCACGACACCTGCTGTTTTTGGTAATACGTTGAATGTCAGCGGTAATATAACCGCTAGCGGTTCTGCAGGTGTCATTACTCCTAATCGTCCGGCATTTAGAGTATACGGCAGTAGTTCAACAATCTGGAGTACTACAACCAATACCAACGGTATATTAAATGCTAACAATTGGACTGTTGATTATAATCAAGGCGGATACTTAAATTCAAGTACAGGGGTGTTTACTGCTCCCGTTGCTGGATTATATCAATTAAATCTTGTTTGTCGTGTGGCAAATAATACTTCACCAAGCGCACAGGCAATCGTTATCAAAAACTATGGTTCAGGTAATGTAAATCAAATTATGTGGGAATCAGGTGCCAACCCTAGTATTAATCACTTTGGTGTAAGTACAGTTTCAAAACTTGCGGCAGGGGACACACTTACACTTAAAATAGCTGTTGGTTCACTTATTTTTGATAGCAATGACAACTGGTCAGTTGTGTACTTAGGATAATCATGATAGTTCAAGGCATAACATTAAACGGTGGAACTGTAATCGATGCAGGTATACCAACATCAAATAATATGTTGTTGTATCTTGATGCCGGTAACACCAGCAGTTATCCAGGTAGCGGGACAACATGGTATGACATAAGCGGTAACAACAATAATACCACAGGATCATCGAACGCAGTATACAACAGTGGAAACGGTGGTTATTTTAACTTTACTGATCCAGGATATTTTTATACAACTAGTTCAAAATACAATGTAACATACACTGGCAAAAGTATGTTCATGGCAGGTAAGTTGACCGGAGCAATGGCTAATTATACATATCGCTGTTTGTTTGGAAGTAACAATGGTAATAGAAATTTCAACTTGTATATGTATTATAATAGTAGTTCATATCAATTACACTTTGCAAATGGCCCCGCCGGCGGTAGCGGTGGCATCAGTAACAATTTAACTTATACATTTGGTAATTGGTTTACTTGCGGAGTCACAATGACTACCGGTGGCACAATGATTTATTACTTCAACGGACAACCGGTTGGCACATCAACCGGTACATTCTATCAATATCTATCAAATACTACAGAAAATGTAGGTGCCGCTGATAATTATTGGTCAGGACCTATATCAGTTGCATGTATATATGGCTCCGTGTTAACTTCTCAACAAATGTTACAAGCGCATAATTCAGTAAGAACACGATATGGTTTATTGTAATAGTAGCGGTAAGTAAGTATAAATAACAGATTAAAGGATAATTAACATGATTATAGGATCAGGCGTAGTAATAGGATCAGGCGCAACAATGGGCACAGGCAATACGGCCCCAGCTGGAAACATAATTTTTGAGTATGCAATGGGCAACAGCGCAAGTTATAACGGCCAAGGACTTGATTTAAGTCGTAATGGCTTTCTTGGACCAGCTGGTGGTACAACTGGTACTAATTTTATGTTTGATATTTCAGCAGATTATGCAAATGGCGCTGTTGGTAATATTGGACAATATTTTAATGGTAATGGTGGCAATAGTGGCTGCGGTAATGCTTTTATTACTCACGGCCCAATGAGTTATCTAAGTTTTGATAGCAGTACCGCTGATCAATATGTTGATAGCACCTATGTCAATGGTTATGACATTCCATCTGGCAGTAGTTACTCAATTTTTGCTGTTGTAAGACTGAAAGGTTTTACTGGTTCCGGCGGTTCATTTAGCGGTGGCGGTGTAGTAGGTGGCGATAACATGTATTTGCAATTTGTTCCACCGGGACTCCTTGGAAATCCTTATCCAGTGTTATGTGCAAACAATACCAACACCTATCCAGCAGTTGCTGATTTTGAAACACAATATCAACTCAATACATGGTATGCTATAGCACTTACATATGATTCTGGTAGTCAAACAATGAGACTGTATGTTAACGGACAAGCAATCAGCGGTAGTGGTGTTTCAACAGGTGTTATGCCTATCAGTGGCAATGAATCATTATATTGGGGTACACTAGAAGGTCAAAATTATTTGAACGGTGACCTTGGTGTTATGACAGCATGGAACTATGCATTAAGTCCTAGCGAAGTTGCTAGTTATACTAGTGGATATGGAAATCAATATGGTATTCAAATAGTCGAACAAAATAATGATATGCCTAGACAAACATATAGTCAATTGTTCTCAGTACCAGGTCAATATACATTCCAAGTACCACAAGGTGTAAGTAGTGTAAGTATGGTGGCAGTTGGTGGCGGAGGCGGTGGCACTTATGCTGGTTACAGCCCTCCAGGTGGTGACAGTTATGTTTATTCTCAGTGGTCTCATTTTAATGTAAACATGAATACAAATGCTGGCTATAGTGGCGCTCCATTCATTACATTTGATTGTACTACTGGTAATAATAATGCGTTATTGGGCAATGTTGCCCCAGGTTGGTTGTTTACTAGTATTGACTTAAACAATTATTATCCCAATAGAGCATTAATTGAAGGCAATGTATACGGTATGGTCTTAGCAGTAGATAGTACTGATACAGCAAACGTTGTATTGACTATTTCTCCTAGTCTAGATTCAGTCAGTGGTAACGTTTATAATTTCTTGGGTCAAACTATTGTCGGTGCTCAAGGTGCGCTTGAAATAAATAATAGCCAATATTATACTAACAACAACGGTACTCCTGGACCACGTGCTAAACCATTATGGGGTGACAGTGGGGGTAAGGGTGGCGTAGTTGATTCACTAAGTTCTTGGCCAATCGGTGGTGCTGGTGCAGGTGGTTATGGTACCAATGATGCTGTTGTGGCATTTGATCCTACACAAACTTATGTATACGATGGCGGTGGTAACTATGGTACTGGTGAAGCAAATATTATATTAAGTCTATCTAACAACAACTTATCAGTTGAAGCAACAGCAAACAATAGCAGTTATCCTGGTATTGCTACTGGTACATACGATATTACATTTGGTCAAAAAGTAATGTTCAGTTTAACTGTAGATACATCTGCTAGTTCAGGCAGTCAATGCATTGGATTTGGTGGTAGTGGTGCTGAATTACAAAGTTATGTGGGCGGCACTACAGATAGCTGTGCATTCTATAATGATGGTGGTTTTTATTCAAACGGCGGGTCAGCCTATTCAGGTTATCCAACATTCACAACAGGTGATGTAGTTGATATTGCTATTGATAACTCTAATGGATTGGGACAAACAACATGGGTTAGAGTTAACGGTGGTGATTGGAT
>Ga0208257_1000006_pt1 | contig 140230 bp, 133 predicted proteins | sample CryBogCBH10Sep07_FD_184610 | JGI IMG/M metagenome (GOLD analysis project Ga0208257, IMG submission 184610) | Freshwater microbial communities from Crystal Bog, Wisconsin, USA - CBH10Sep07 (SPAdes) | ecosystem: Environmental > Aquatic > Freshwater > Lake | place: Crystal Bog, Wisconsin, USA... | reverse complement strand
AAAAGCAACTAAACCAGACGCAGGTGGTGCGAACCCACGCAATGTACCTGTACTAGCAATCGTTAAAGATAACGTAGACCCAACACGTTCAGGTAAACTTAAAGTTTATATTGGTGACAAGGGCGGCCCAGATTCAGACAACTCTAATACTTGGGTTAGTGTAAACTACATGACTACCTTCTTTGGTAAAGTAATACCACAAGCAGGCAGTGATGGATACGGAGATTATAAAAACAACCCAAGTTCATATGGTGAATGGCACGCTCCTCCCGATATTGGTACAACAGTAATTTGTATCTTTATCAATGGTGACCCTAACTATGGATTCTATATTGGATGTGTTCCCGATGCAGATGCACTACAAATGGTTCCTGCTATTGGTGCAACTGATAACATTATTCCTAACGAAGGTGAAGCACAAAGTTATGGTGGTGCAGTAAGACTTCCTGTAACTAATATTAACACTAACAACGATAAAGTAACAAATAGTCCAGACTTTATCACAGCACCTAAACCAGTTCATAGTTATACTGCAAGTATTATGAATCAACAGGGTGTTATTCGTGATCCTATTCGTGGGCCTATTTCAAGTAGCGCACAACGTGAGGCTGCAAGTCGTGTGGGTTGGGGTGTAAGCACGCCGGGTAGACCAATCTATTCAGGTGGTTATAATGATACCAGTGTAGCAAGTAATCTTACTGAAGAACAAGCACAAAAATTAAAAGTAGTTGCACGTAGAGGTGGTCACAGTTTTGTTATGGACGACGGTGACGTTATTGGACGTGACCAACTTATCAGAATTAGAACAGCATTGGGTCATCAGATATTAATGAGTGACGATGGTCAAACATTAATGATACTACACAGTAATGGACAAAGTTATATTGAGTTGGGTAAAGAAGGTACAATTGATATGTACTCTACTAACTCAGTTAATATTAGAACACAGGGTGACTTAAACTTACACGCAGACAATAACATTAATCTTCATGCTGTCAAAGACATGAACTTTAAAGCAACAAACTTTAATGTCAATACAGATCAAAAGATTGCTTTAGGTGCATCTACTGATATCCAAATGTCAGCAATTAATAATTTTACTGCCAAAGCAGGCGCCGCAGTTGCATTAGCATCAGGTGGCGATGGATCATTGGCAGCAGGTGGTGCGGCATATATTAATGGTAGTAAAGTAAATTTAAATTCAGGTTCAGCAAGTACACAACCAGAACAAGTTGCAACAATTCCCGTTCTTGCACAAACTGATACACTATATGATCAATCAACGGGGTTTAGTGCGGCCCCAGGTAAGTTATTATCAATTACTTCACGTGCCCCTGCACACGCACCATGGGCTAACGCAGGTCAAGGTGTTAACGTACAAACAAACTTAGATGCAAATGCAAACTTACCGCCTACCCCAAGTCCAGCAGTTGCAAGCGCAAATGACGCAGGTGCGTCAACTAACCCAACACCAGTGAGCGTAGCAACAGCGGCAAGCGCACCAAACGTTCCTGCTGTATCTGATTCAATGGATCAAGGAACTACAAACGCAGTATTGGGCGCACAAGCACAGGCTGCGGCTCAAGGCCCATTAGCGGCAGCAACACAGCAAGGTGCAGCCGTAATTTCAACTGCGGCAGGCAATGTAGCCGCAGTTGGTGCTTTTGCACAGTCACCAAGTCAACTAGCATCAAGCGGTATTTTAAAACCAGGTTCAGATACTCTTATTAATGGTCTTGTACAATCAGGAGCCAATATTAGTCAAGCAATGCCTTCAGCATTGTTTGCAGGTGCATCGGGCGCAAAAAATTTACAACAATTAACATCAAGTGTTGGTGCACAAGCAACTAGTGTTGTAACTAATATGCAACAGGCACAAACGGGCTTAACACTAACCGGAGTTATTACAGGAAGAGAATCACCAACACAAGTTGCAGGTCTAGTAAATGCGGCTACAACAGTTGGATTGCATCAAACAGTTGGTGCAGTACAAAGTATATCAGGTGGTGGAATATCTACTAGAGCATTAACCGGAGCAGTAGGTTCAGTAACAACAGCATTGACAGGTTCTAAAGCGTTAGGATCATTAGCAGCCGGAGCAACTGGATTGGTATCAAGTGCTTTGGGATCAGCCGGCGGAGCAATAACTACAATTGGTACTTCTCAATCAGCATTAGGTGCTATTGGTTCAGGCGCCGCAGCCGCAGGTGTCGCAACACTGGCAGGTGGTGGACTAGGAGGCATTGCCAGTGGATTAAATGCTATGGCAGCAGTTCCATCATTAACAGGATTACTAAATCTAACACAAGGTGTTTCTGGTTCAGCATTTAATGCAATTAAGAAACAATTTAAGCCAATGCAGGCTGGTATACCACAAAATCTAACACAGATTGCCGCAGCCTCAGCAGTATCAAGTGCATTAGTTTCAGGACAAGGCACTGCTGGTAGCTTATTAGCAGGAGTTGCCGGTGGTGTTGCAGGTGGAATTGCGGGCAGTGCAGTCTATGGATCAGGTTTAATCAATGGGGCAAGTGCATTAGGAGTCAGCAGTATTGTTGGTGGTTCTGTGGGTAGTTTGGTAAGTGGAGCATTAAACTCAGTATCAGGTTTAACTTCAGCAACATCTATTGCAACAGGATCATTAGGATCAGTTACTAATATCTCAGGTGCTATTAATAATAGCGTACCAGGTGTGTCTGGACTTGCAACTCAAGTATCAAGTTCATTGGGTTCTATTCCAAATCCATTAAATTCATCATCTGCTTCAATTGGTGCTATTGGTGGAATTACAGGATTGATTAGCAAAACAACAGGAATTAATCCATCTAACCCTGCTAGTATCTTATCAGTTGCACAAAAAGGTGTAAATGGTGTCACAGCATTGGGCGGCGCCGGCGCATCATTAGCAACTGGTGGATTGGCACAACTATCGGCATCTGCGTCAATTATTAATTCAGGCGCCGGAGCAAGTGCATCATCTGCCCTTGCTAGTGGTATGAGTAATCTGCCCGGTGGAATAGGAATTGCAGGCGCTGTAGTAAACAACGCATCAAATGCTGTTAACTCTATTCCGGGTGCAGGTCAATTGTCAGGACTTATTGGTTCTGCACAAACTGCGGCGATGAACGGGTTACCAATGCCAAGTATTCCAGGTGGTTTAGGCTCACTGTCAAGTCTAGCAAGTACTGGTCTAAGCGTAGGCGATGCGGCATCATTACAATCATCTATTTCAGCATTAAGTTCAGGCACAGCAGGGGCAATTCAGTTGCCTACATTTGGATTTAACACTACAGATAGATCATCAATAAGCGATCAAATCACCTCAGTATTGGGTGATCCTAGCATTCCCCCACCTGATTTAACAGGTGAAATATCTACTGAGGCTGTAAATGATATTCAAGCATTAGACAATGCACAACAACAAGCAATTGATATTGAAGATCAACTCAATCAATATCAAGATGTAATTGATGCGGCAAACACAGCCTACGAAAACGCATTGGCAACATTGCCCGAGGGTGATCCTGGAATTGAAAGCGCAAGACAAGCATGGTTAGCCGCACTAAGTGATCCTGGATACATAGCGTTGTTGAATCAATATAATGCAGATACAAACGTTGACATTCCCTCTATAGCAGATGCATCACAAACTGCATCTTCTACAAATTCAAGTGCCAACGAAACAACTATCAATGGATTAATTGCATCAGGAGCATCTAGTGCTAGTGGTTTAACAGGGTCATTAACTTCAAGTCTACCTAGCGTTAGTTCTCTTAGCAACTTAACTGGCTCAAGTGGAACAAGTTCATTGACATCATTAGTCAACAATCCTGAATCATTGAGTAGTCTAAAATCTACTGCTGGAACTGCTTTAGGTACCGTAACTGGTCAAAATGCAACTGCATTACAATCATTACAAGGGTCTGTAGCATCAAATACCCAAGAAATTAACAATTCTATCTCAGGTATTATTGGCCCGGGCGGCTAAAATAAGGAAATAAATACTGTATGGCACAATATATTGGATTTAGTACTATCAACGCTTGTTTACCCCAGACAACTAATAATGTATCTGGGTTGGCTGCCCGCAGTTTGGACGGGGGTTTAGGATTACAACAACCAATTAATCCGGGTAAAAAATTTAGATTATTAAATTCAGATTTAGTCGTAAGAGACTTGATTAATGCTCTTAATATACGTCAAGGAGAAAAAGTAGGCCAACCTAATTATGGTACTACAGTTTGGAGTTTCTTGTTTGATCCTAATACATTTGATGTTCAAACTCAACTTCAAAATGAAATTAAACGAGTTGCCTCACAGGATCCTAGAATAATTTTAAATGCTGTTAATGCTTTCCCCCAAGAAAATGGTATATTAGTTGAAATAGAAATGGCTGTTGCCCCCTTCAATAACCCAGCACTATTGAGTATATTTTTTAATCAAACGACTAGTGCGGCCGCAGTAGTTTAATCAAAAACCGAGTTTTTGATAATGATAAATATATCAAAAGAGAGTATCTATGGCAACAAGTTCACGACAAGCGGCATTATTTGGACTTAATGATTGGCAATCATTATACCAAACCTATTCTGCGGCTAATTTTCAAAGTTACGATTATGAAACCCTTCGTAAGAGTTTCATTGATTATCTCCAACTATATTACCCAGAAACATTCAACGATTACACAGAATCAAGCGAATTTATTGCCTTGCTTGACGTTATGGCTTTTATGGGCCAAGGTCTTGCATTTAGAAATGACTTAAACAGCCGTGAAAACTTTATTGATACCGCAGAACGTAGAGATAGCGTTATCAAACTTGCCAATTTAGTTAGTTATACTCCAAAACGTAACATTGCTGGACAAGGATTTATCAAGGTAACTAGCGTATCAACTACACAAAATATCCAAGACATCAATGGATTAAACTTAAGTAATCTACAAATTCTATGGAATGACCCTGCTAATCCAAACTGGCTAGAACAATTCAATACAATCATCAATGCCGCATTGATCACTTCACAGCGAATTGGTAAACCAGGTAACTCTCAAGACATTTTAGGTATTACAACAAGTGAGTATGCAATTCAAATTCCTGCTACATCACTACCAGTAGTTCCATTTAACGCAACTGTTGACAATCAAAATATGAATTTTGAATTAGTCAGCGCAAGTAGTGTTGGGGAAGACTATGTATATGAAGTTCCCCCTGCACCAAGTGGTAAGTTCAATATACTATATCGCAACGACCAATTAGGTTTTGGTAGCCCTAACACAGGATTCTTTTTCTATTTTGTACAGGGCAGTTTACAAAACTACGATTTCACATTACAACAGCAAATTTCTAATCAAAATATTGCAATTGGTAATATTCAAGGTGTCAACAATAGTGATACTTGGTTATATCAATTAAATAGCGATGGAACTAGAACTCCTTGGGTTCAAGTAGACAACGTATATGCAAATGCACAACTGCAAACAGAATTCTCTAACAAAGATATTTTTTCTGTAACTTCAGGTTTCAATGATACTGTTACATACATCTTTGGTGATGGTGTGTTCTCTGCTATCCCAGTAGGAAACTTTAGAGCATATGTTCGTTCAGGTAACGCATTAACATATGTAATTCAACCTAGCGAAATGAACGGAATCAGCGTTTCATTCACATATCTTGACCAAACAGGTCGCGCCCAAACAATTACATTTGGCTTGACATTAACACAAACAGTAAGTACAGCGCAAGCAAGAGAAACACTTGCAAGTATTAAACAACGTGCCCCAACACGCTACTATACACAAAATCGTATGGTCAATGGTCAAGACTATAATGACTTCCCGTACTCACTGTATAGTTCAATCATTAAAAGTAAGGCTATTAATCGCAGTAGCATTGGTGCTTCAAAAAGTTTAGATTTGCTTGATCCAACAGGTAAATTCTCAAGCATTAATTGTTTTGGGGATGACGGTGCTTTATATCAAGACACTACCCCTGGTTTTTATACACTTACAATTAATAGTACCAGTGATATTATCAATTTCTTTACTGGCGCACTATCAGCAGTATTGGCAGCAAACAGAGCAACTCAATACTATATTCAAAACTATCCTCGATATGCAATTAATTCATCTACAGTAACTGGCGCACCAGTATACTGGAGTACAGCACAAGTTAATGCAAGCACAGAATCAGGTTATTTTTATGAAATTAGTGGTGCATTACAAATTCCACAACCAATTGGCATCTATGCTTCAAGTAATTTGAAGTATTTGTCACCAGGTGCAGTATTACAATTTACTGCTCCTAATGGATATTACTTTGACAGCAACAATAGACTACATGCTGGTATTGGTGGTGCAGGTACAACTACTACGATTTGGTCAACAATTACTAACGTTATTGGTGACGGTAGTAACAGTGGTACTGGTAACTTTAGTAACGGCACTGGTCCCGTAACACTTAGTGGGTATGTTCCTGATGGCGTTACATTAACACAAGTTATTCCAGCATTCAGCAATGCGGTGCCAACAACTGTTATTCAAGAGTGTGTGGTTCTTATGGAACTACAACAGAATTTTAGTTTAGTATTTGATAATTCAATTGCTATCAATCAACAACGTTGGTTTATTGAAGCATATGATTACCCAAACAGTTTTGTTCAATTCCAAAGCATGGGTAACAACATTTACAGTATTACATATCAAGCATTAACATATTATTTTGGTAGTGTTGCAAGTACACGTTTTGCATTTAACCCTAACCAAGTTGTGTTTGATCCATACTCAGGTAAAGTGTTACAAGATTTTATTAACATTTTACAAGTTAACTCACAACCAGATTCAAGTCAGCCTTTAGGCAATGATGTTGTAGTTAATATTCTTGGTCAAACTGTACAAAGCGATGGTTATGTAGATGACTTCCAAGTTGAAGTTGCGGCAACCAGTGTGGATAACAATCAATTAGTATTAAGCCCTGACTTCTTTAGTGAAGTCACAGGTTATGTAAACGGTGGAACAAACATTGGTGTATATGTGTTCTTTCAAATCGTAACCGATCCATTAAACTTACAACAAAATTATATTATTCCTACAAGTAGTGTTTGCTATACATATCCTACAATCACACAGATTGAAGTAAACAAATATCAATATCCTGTTGGTCAGTTATTCTTTGCTTATAGCGAAACCAATGCACAAGGTGGTACAGGTAATTTCTATGTTTCTGTTCAAGAACCAAATGTAATAACACCATCATATACAATGGTATTGCAATCAGATTATACTTGGAAAGCAGGTCGTCAAGGTCTTGCATTCCAATATCGTCACAACAGTAACAACACAACTAGAATTGATCCAGTGACAACTAACATCATTGATTTGTATGTTGTAACTCAATCATATTATACTGCTTACACACAATGGGTAACTGATATTACTAACACAGTACCATATCCTTCAATGCCAACCATAAATGATTTAACACAAGAATATGGAAAACTAGACGATTATAAAATGTTGAGTGATGCATTGATATTAAATAGTGTAGTGTTCAAACCTTTGTTTGGACCTAAGGCAAATAGTGCGTTGCAAGCAACTATTAAAGTTGTTGCAAATTCAACCACTAATGCAAGTGATAGTGAAATTAGAAGTGCTGTTTTAACTGCTATGAATAATTATTTTGATATTAACAATTGGAATTTTGGTGACACATTCTACTTTAGTGAATTGGCATCATATCTTCATAATGAATGCGGCGATTTAATTAGTTCTGCTGTATTGGTACCAAATGATCCAAGTCAGCCGTTTGGAACATTATATGAAATCAAATGTTTACCTTATGAAATTTTCGTAAATGCGGCTGTACCTGATACAGTGGTAGTGATACCAGCAAATACCCCTGCACAACTTCAGGTAGGATACTTATAAAATGGCAAATACAAATAGAGTTAGAACACTTAATTTCTTACCAGAAATTTTTCAGACTACTAGCAACCAACAATTTTTATCTGCTACACTTGACCAATTAGTAAATCCTCCCAACTTACAACGTATTCAAGGTTACATTGGAAGTAAGTTTGGTTACGGTGTTAACCCAAACGATTACTATGTTACAGAACCTACAAAAACTAGAAGAGAATATCAACTAGATCCAGGCGTTGTAATTAAAAAGACAAATGAAAATACTGCAAAAGATTTTATTACATACCCAGGTATCCTTGACGCATTAAATCTACAAAACGGTGTTACTAACAATAACAATCGTTTGTTTAATAGTCAGTTCTACTCATGGGATAGTTTTACCAATCTAGATAAGATCATTAACTTTAATCAATACTATTGGTTACCTTTTGGTCCACCTTCAGTAACAGTAGCATCACAAACTGTTTATTCTACAGAGCAATATGTTGTAACGTCATTAGACAATGGTTATAATATTCGTATTGCTTCAGCTGAAACAGGTGAAATTAATCCAACACTAACATTGTTGCGCGGTGGCACTTACACATTCTTAGTTGATCAAGATACTCAATTTTGGATTCAAGGTCAACCAGGTGTAACTGGCTACAGTCCTACGCAAACTAACTTATATACACGTAATGTATATGGAGTAGAAAACAACGGTGCAACTCAAGGTTATGTAACATTTACAGTTCCTGCCGCAGACGCACAAAACGAATATCAATTTCCTGCTAGTGGTGTAAATCTTGATTTAGTATGTACTACACCATTTAGCCAAATCAACGGACAACTATTGTCAACAATAGGTGCAATTGATGGTGTCACATCATTGCAAGGTCTACAGATTATGTTTTATAACACAGGAATTCCTAACGAAACTGGGTATGTACAAACATATTATTCTGAAACTTCATATGACACTAATGATAACACATTAGTTCAACCTCTTACAATTTCAGTTAACCAAACAGCGGCTAATGTCTTTACATTAGCAAGTGGAACAAACGCATCATTAAATGTAAATGACACTATTACATTTAACAATCCTACATTCGGTGGAGTAACTGCGGGTAGCGTATATTTTATTAATGGTTTAGTGGGAACAACAGGCTTCACTATTTCTGCTACATTAGGGGGTTCTATTTTAACATTGACCAACGCAACAGGTTTAATGACTGCTAATACAAATCAAGGTTTGTTAGAAGAGGGTTATTATACCACTGTTGCAAACAACTTCTATACAGTTGAATATGTTGGTGATCCTGCTAACCCAGTTATTAGATTGATTCCAAGTGGAGTTATTCCTACTAATCAAACTATTACGCCAGCATTTGGTGTACAGTATAATAATTTACCCTTCTATCGCAACACAGTGGGTACAATTGCAGAAGTACCTTATATTAGTGCGCCCCTAAACACATTATACTATCAAGATGGTACAAACGCTGACAGCGTTGGTGTTATTAAATTAATTGAAAGCAATCTTTCAAACACAATAAACGTTACAACTGACATTTTAGGACAAAAAACATTTACTAGCACAAATGGTGTTGTGTTTACAAATGGATTAAAAGTAAGTTTTGACGGTGACGTTATCCCAACAAGTTATTTGTCAGGTGAATACTACGTAGAAGGCGTGGGTACTGCTATTGAGTTGATCCCAGTTAACTCATTGATCTGCCCTGAAGGATTTACTGAGGCAGTTTATAATCCATATGATTCTACTAATTATGATATTGGTAACTGGGACTTAACAGACTTTGTTCCTGTATTACCTGATTACATTACTATTGCTAGAAATAGTATTAACAAAAACGCATGGTCACGTAGTAATCGTTGGTTCCACATTGATGTAATTAATGCAACTGCATCTTACAACAATGATCCTACGATTCTTACAATTTATGCGTCTGCTACAGCAAAAGCACAACGTCCAATTATTGAGTTTTACCCTAACCTACAATTGTTTAATTCAGGTATTATTGGTAAACAAGCAGTTGACTTTTTTGACACAAGAACAACAGATGCATTAACACAAGTTGCAGATCAACAAAACTACTATCCTGATATCCAAGTATATAGTACATATACAGCAACCGTTGCCGGGGTTACAAATGCAACATCAACTACAATTACAATTAACGCAAGTGCAGTAACAGGAACACTACAACAGTACCAATATATTACTGATTCTACAAACTTGTTGCCTAGAAACTCACAAATTCAATCAATTGCATTGAATAATGGAGTATACACATTAAATGTATCATGGCAAAATGCAACTACATTTAATACAACTACTGTAGCAAGTATTGTTGCTAGCGACACAACTGTAAACAATTATGCATTGTTCTCAGGTGCTAGAGTTATTTTCTCAGCAGACCCAACAGTAAGCAACACAATTTTTGTTGTCAACTTGTCTACTCTAACAACTGGCTCAACACCAGTTATCACAATGACTCCTGCTGAAGATAGCCCATGCTTAACAAATGAACAAGTTGCTGTGTTGCGTGGTTACTATCATCAGGGTGAAAGTTATTATTATACTGGCACAAGTTGGGATTTAGCACAAGAAAAAACCAATGTAAATCAAGCACCTTACTTTGATATGTTTGATAGCAATGGTGTAAGTTTTGGCGACCCATCAGTTTATCATAGTACAACATTTACAGGTACTACACTATTTCAGTATGGTGTAGGTATAGGCTCAATCGATACTGTTTTGGGTTTCCCTATATCGTACAGTTCTATTGATAACCAAGGCGATATTCAGTTTGACGTAACACTTAACTCAGACACATTTAATTATGTGAACGGCGCCACACCTATAACTGAAAATATTAACACAGGTTACGTTTACAACTACACAGTGGACAGAACATTGTTCAGACAATTGGGTTGGCAAACTGCTGTAGCACCTAGTGTACAATATCAATATTTTGAAATTCCATATAGCCCTGCTACAACAACATACACGTGTGATATTGCGGCATTAACTGGAACAGCGGCAACTGATGCTGTTTGGCCAGTGGTACAAGTTTATATTGACAACGTATACCAATCTCCAACCTCATATACATACACAGTAGGAACAAATTCTACTACTATTGTACTTCCACAACAACCTTCAACTGCAACACTAGTTCAAATTCTATTGTTAAGTAATCAGGTAAGTACAACTGGATATTATCAAATTCCTATCAATTTGAGTAATAATCCATTGAACACAAATATTACTGTTGCTAACGTTGGTGATATTCGCAATCAATATCAAAGTATTTTTTACAATAATCCTAATACAACAGGTCAAGTATTTGGCCCTAACAACTATAGAGACTTAGGAGATATTGTTCCATATGGTACTGCTATTATTCAAAATAGCGCAAGTCTAGTATTGCCCGGAGCACTACTACGTGTACCTGATCACAATTTATTCAATGCGTTATTGTATAACAGCCGTGAATATGTTAACTATAAACAATTAATTGTAAGTACAGTTAGCAACACAAACTTTACACAAACATATAACCCTGCGCAAATTTTAGATATTGCACTAGCGCAAATTACTCAATCTAAGAGTCCTAACCAATCATTCTTCTGGTCAGACATGATTCCTTCACAAGCGCCTTATAGAAGTAATATCTATACATTTAACAATGCACTAGACACATCAATCTACCCATTGTCACAAGTTTATAATTTTGAAACAGCAAATTATAATGGTGTATTGGTATATCGCACAACAAAGATTAACGATTATCAAACTGTTACTGAACAGTTAATTAAGGGTCAAGATTATACAGTAAGTACAACTGCACCTTCACTTGAAGTTACTATTGAGTTGAATGCAGGAGACACAATTACAATTAATGAATATAATCAAACTTATGGAAGTTATGCTCCAAATACTCCAACTAAGTTAGGATTATATCCCGCATTTGTTCCTGAAGTTGTCTTAGATAGCGACTACTATACACCTACATATTTTATTAAAGGACACGATGGTTCATTTACTAAGTTATACGGTGAGTATATAAACGGTGTATTACAAGACTATCGTGACCAAGCATTATTAGAATTTGAAACACGTGTTTACAATAACTTGAAGTTAAGTAACACAATTCCAATTCAAGCATATGATTTGATTCCTGGTTATTTCAGACAGGGTACACAGCAATATTCTAATCAAGAATGGTTAGAAATGTACAGTACTAATTTCTTAAATTGGATTGGTCAAAATCGTTTAAATTACAAAACACAATACTATAACACAAACGATCCATTTAGTTATAACTATACCAACTCAGGTAACAAGTTAGACAGTACTCCAATTCAGCAGGGTTACTGGAGAGGTGTATATCAATATTTCTATGATACAACAACTCCAAATGAAACACCTTGGGAAATGTTGTACTATCCAAATCAACCAAGTTGGTGGACAGAACGTTATGGTCCTGCCCCATATACAAGTGATAACTTAGTGTTATGGAACGACATTGCAAACGGCGTTCGTTGGGAAGATGGTGTACCTGTAACAGTTCCTGAACTAGCACGTCCTGGCTTACTAAACATACTACCAGTTGATAGCGCAGGTAACTTAGTAAGTCCTTTTGTATCAATTGTTGGTAACTATAATCCTAACACATTCCAAAAAGATTGGGTTGTTGGTGATGATGGCCCAACTGAATTAAGTTACAGAAGAAGTAGCACATGGCCGTTTGATTTCATGAGACTTCAAGCATTGATGAAACCTGCTGAATTCTTTAACTTGGGTGTATGGGTTGACAATTACAAATACAATGCAGAGTTTAATCAGTACCTAGTTAATGATAGAAGTCACTTAGTGCCTAATGAAATTCCTGTATATGGTAGTGGCACAGCCGTAACCAGTTACTTGAACTGGATTGTTGACTTTGAAAAACAACAAGGTATCGATGCTACAACAAATCTAACAACGTTATTCAACAACTTAGATGTAAGATTGGTTTACAGATTGGCTGGCTTCAGCGATCAAAATCAATTGGCATTCTATGTTGAAAAAGCAAGTCCAAACACAACAAGTTCATCATTGTTGATTCCAAATGAGAGTTATAATATTCTTTTATATGATAACCAACCATTTGATAGAATCCCTTATAGTTCTGTTGTTGTACAACAAAATGATGGTTACTACACAGTATTTGGTAACGCACAACAATTTGCATACTTTACTGTATTGAACCCAGTTTATGATGGTCAAACTTATGCAATTGACATTCAGTCAGCAAAAGTTAAGGTAGCAAAAAACTATTCAACAAAAGAAACAATTGTTCCTTATGGTACATCGTTTTACAGTACACAAGAACTTGCACAATTCTTAACTAGTTATGGAGCATGGCTACAAGATAGAGGTATGATATTCCAAGACATTCAAAATGGTCTTGAAGTAACATGGAATCAAATGGTTGCTGAGTTCTTATACTGGTCACAAACAGGTTGGGGTACAGGCTCAGTAATTACATTGAATCCTGCGGCAACACTATTGACTATCGATAAAGTTGATTGTGTTGTTCAACCATTAACTATCCAAGATCAAAACTTTGTATTGAATCAAAACTTATATCCAATTCAATTGAAGGATATGTGTATTGAACGTAATGATACACAGTTTACATTACACGCATTAAATCAAGGTGATGCATTTAGTTATGCACAATTTGATCTAGGTAATTTTGAACACGGCATCGTATTTGACAATACAACACAATTCAATGATACAATTTATAACCTAGTAACAGGTCTACGTCAAATTAGAATTAATGTGCGTGGTGCAAAAACTGCGGATTGGAACGGTACTGTAAATGCTTGGGGCTTTATCTTGAATCAAGATAACGTACAAGAATGGTCACCTAACTTAAAATATACTAAAGGACAGATCGTTCTTTACAAGAACAAGTATTGGGTAGCACAACGTGTTATCGAACCAACAGCAACATTTAATCAACAGAATTGGAAAGAAACAAATTACAATGCTGTACAGATAGGTATGCTGCCTAACCCATCAACACGATCATTTGAAAGTGCGTTATATTATAACACAAATGTTAGTAACTTGTCACAAGATGCCAACTTACTAAGTTATAGTTTGATTGGTTACAGACCAAGAGATTACTTAGCAACAGCAGATTTGACAGACGTTACACAAATTAACGTTTATCAAAACTTAATTAAAAACAAAGGAACACGTAATGCAGTAAACGCATTCCAAGGTGTTACTTTACCACAAGGTGGTATTAGTTATAATGTCTATGAAAACTGGGCAATCTTGCAAGGTGAGTTTGGTGGTGTAGCAAATAACAATTTTGTACAATTTAGAATTAACCAAGCAAATATGACCGGAGATCCATCAATCTTTAGTTTAACTAATGGTGTGTATACTCCTGGCTCAATGCAAGAAATTCCTATCTATAGTTTATACAACTATAAACACAATATTGATAATCCAAACATCTTGTTAACAACAAATGATGCAGAACCTAGCACAACAAACATTTATCCAGACGCAGGTTATGTAAACTTTAACGATGTTAAAATGTCAAGTTACTTCTACTCTGGATTACCTAGAGCAACTGATATCACTGGTCAAATTGTTCCTATTCAGAATTTCTACGTAAGAGATTATGTATGGTTGGCTAATTTCTTGAACACATGGAATGTATATTCATTAAAACCAATTGGTCAAGTAATTCAAGTTAGAAACAATTTAAACAAAACAGCAACAATTACATTTGCAGAACCACACGGACTAAGCAAATTACAACCATTAGCAATCGTCAACTTTGCAAACAATGTAGACGGATATTATATCGTTACACAAGTTGTAAATTTAAATGAAGTTATTATCAATCTCAATGTAGCAACTGCAAATCAAAATACATTGACTGGTCAAGGTATTGGTTTAATCTTTGAAACACAAAGAGCTGCAACACCTTCAGAAATTGGATTGTTAGACTTAACTGAAGCAGACTTTATTACAAATACAGTTTGGGTTGATGAAAACACAGACGGTAACTGGGCAGTCTATCAAAAGACTATCAATTATCAATACAATCAGCAATTAGAAAAGCCATATGCAACTAATTTTGGTACTGCTGTTTCATACTCACCTGAAATGGGATACTTAGTTAGCGATGCACCTCAAGGTAATGTTTATAGATATGTGTACGACCCATTATCATCACAATCAACAGGACAACCTGTTTATGACATATCACAAACGTTAACTGGTGGTACAAGTTTTGGTACAACAATTGTTCATCAAAATAACATTTATGCTATTAGTGAACCAACAAGTGGTACACCAAAAGTATACATTTACGCATTAAATGATAGCACAGTTTCAACTGCGGCTATTCTCTATCAAACTATTGCGGCACCCGGTGGTGTAACTAATTGGGGTAGTGCATTGGCAATGTCAGGGGATAACAATTGGTTGTATATTTCTGACATAGCAAATAATAATGTTTACGTATATCGCAGAGAACAAGTTCTATTGAACGCTGGTTACTTTGTAACAGGACAAACATATACAATTCAAAGTATTGGTACAACAGACTTTACAGCAATTGGCGCAGTTGCAAACGATGTAGGTATTACGTTCGTTGCTACAGGTGCAGGTACCGGTACCGGCACAGCGTTGCAAGTAACATATGCGCAATCAACTGTAATCAGTGGTTCATCAACTGCTGGTTCAGTATCAGGCGATAATTTCAGTGCTTCATTGTCAACTGACTATTATGGTCAAACATTATTTGTTGGCGCACCTGATGTAAATTACAGTTCAACAATTGAAAATTGGGGTAGTGCATATGCATACCAAAGAACAGTTCAAAACGTTGAAGCACAACAAACTAGTGTTGCTGGACAAATTCAGTCATTTACATTAGGTTGGACACCAACAGCAGGAGCAACAAGAACAGCAAGTGCAACTAATGGTAGCACAAACTACATTACATGTAATGCAGCCATGACTGGCTTTGCAGTAAATCAAGCCGTAGTCTTTAATGGTAGTAACTTTGCTAACTGTGGTATTAAGCCAAACGTTGTTTACTACATTGCTGGTATTTCAGGTTCAACAATTTCTATCAAAACATCACGTTCATCAACAACGCCTGTGCAATTAACTACTGCTAGTGGCTTGTCATTTGGTGTGTATGTACAAGTTGATCCATTATATGTTACAGTTAACGGTACATTAGTACAAGACAACAACTATGGTGTAATTGGTAATCAATTTGTTTACAGTGGTGCATTGCAAGCAGGTGACATTATCAACATTAGTGATAATCAATACACATTAGTACAAAACTTCAATTCACAGTTCAATGACAGAACCGGGATACATTATGGTTATGCAATGGACATGAACACATTTGGTACTGAAGTATTAGTGGGTTCACCATTTGAAATCAATGACACTACAGGTGAAGAAGGTGCTACTTATAGATATACTAATGTTGGTGCCAAATATGGTGTTATTATTGGTACATCTGTATGTAATTTGTTGTCATCACAATACTTGTTTATAAATGGATACTTGTTATTCTTGACAGCAGGTGATGCAACATCAATTGCTAACCAAATCAATTCAAGCAAAATTACTAACGTACAAGCATCTGTAACAACTGATGGTATGTTAGTGATTCAAGTAATTGATAGCGAAATTGCACAACCTAACAATCAACTATCAATCTCTGTTGTTAATGAAGATGTGCTAGATCAATTGGGTCTTGATGTATTTGTTAATACACAAGTTCTTGTGTCACCATATGCAGTTGGCCCAACAGAATTTGGTACAGCAATTAAATTCAATGAATCTGGAAGTGTAGTAATTTCTGCGCCAGTTGGCACACGTTATGAGTTCACATCATTTGACTTTACTGACAACGGTACACCTGATTTAGACACCGTGTTTGATAATAACGCAACACGATTTGTTGACAGTTATCCAAACGCAGGTGCAGTATACATGTATGATTATCTTGGTAACTACAATGAAAATGTTGCAAACCCTGGACAATTTGTATTTGCTCAATCTGTAAATTCACAAAACACAAGTTATGGATTCAATCCATTATACGGTGCAAGCCTAGATTTTAACAACAACACAGTTGTTGTTGGTTCACCTGACTTCTTGCCAGGAGTATCAGATGGGCAAGTTGTAATCTATGACAACTCAGTTGGTACACAAGACTGGGGCATTTATAGACAAAGCGCACCTATTGTTGATATCAACAGTATCAGCAACTCACAATTGTTTAGTGCTACATCAAACAACACACTAGTAAATCTAGATTATATCGATCCATTACAAGGTAAGATTCTTGGCTCAGTAAGACAAAATCTAGATTTTGTAACAAATACTGATCCTGCAAGATACAATAGTGATTTAGCAAGCCAAACAGGTTATGTTTGGGGAGCAAACGAAGTTGGTAAAACATGGTTTAATACAAACAATGTACGCTTTGTTAACTATCATCAAAACGATGTAGTGTATAATAGCAAGTACTGGGGTCAGGTATTCCCAGGAAGTGATGTTGCCGTTTACACATGGGTAGCAAGCAATGTGCCTCCTCAGAATTATCAAGGTCCGGGTACTCCGTTAGACATTACATTATATGCTATTAGCAGTACATTAAACGCAAGTAGTGTTGTTGTACCTATCTATTATTTCTGGGTGCGTAACACAAACTTGATTTTTAGCGAAACAGGAAAAACTCTAAGCGATACTATTCTTGCGCAATACATTGCTAACCCACGTGGGTCAGGTATTAGTTTTATGGCTCCTGTATTACCAAACACATTTGCAGTTTATAACAGTTTAAGTTATTTCAATGGTACTGATACTGTGTTCAATATTGCATATAGTAGCAATCAAGATTCAGGAAGTGATATCTATCACCAACAATTTGCTCTTATTAAAGAAAATTATGCAGAAGATTTCTTGCCAGGATTCCCGCAGTATGCGTATATAAGCAGTGCTTTGAGTGAACCTAATGGTTTATATTTAAGATTTATTAACAGTTTGGCAGGATGTGACGATGCAGGTGGAGTAGTACCTGATCCATACTTACCAATTCAAGTTCAATCGGGTGTTCAAGTAAGACCAAGACAAAGTTTCTTCCTTGATAGATTCTTAGCACTTAAAAACTATTTGACATTTGCTAATGAAGTGTTAGCACAATATCCAATCGTTGAACTAAGAGAAAATTTAGACTTCTTGTACACAGTAGGAGATATTAATCCTGGTACAGGCTTACCATACTACGACACAACTAACTATTGGGAATTTGTCAACTGGTGGGCTCCTGGCTACAGCGACAACACACGCTCTGTACTACAAGTTCCATTATACGCTGACTTAGCAACATTGAATGTAAGTGCAGGTACAATTGTAACTGTTGCACAAAACGGTGCAGGTAAATTTGAAGTTTATATTACTGACGGATTAGGAAACTGGACACGTATTGGTTTACAACAAGGTACTATTCAGTTTAGTAGCGCATTATGGGATTACTCAAGTGCAGGCTTAGGTTGGGACGGAAACTTCTTTGATACAAACGTATTTGATTTGTACCCAAGCGAAGAAACACGTTATATTGTTCGTGCATTAAACGAGCAAATTTATACTGCGGACTTGTTGATTTATAGAAATCAAAGTTTGATTTTACTATTCCAATATATCCAAAGCGAAACAACCTCATCACAAAACTTCTTACCTTGGTTGAATAAAACATCATTGGTTGACGTAGATCATAAGATTCGTGAATTGTTACCACTTGAAGTATATCAAGGTGACAATGAAGTATTCTTAGAAGGTTACTTAAATGAAGTTAAACCTTATCACGTAACTATCAAACAATTTAGTTTTAGTTATACAGGTAATGATGTATTTGAAGGTAACATCACAGACTTTGATTTGCCAGCACAATGGAATAATACTTATCAAGAGTTTATCAGCCCTGAATTAGTTTATACATTACCAAACAACGAATATGAATATTTGCCAAGCAGTTCAATTTGGCAAACAGAAGCATATAACCAATGGTATCAAAACTATGGCGTTTCATTAACTGGTCAAGATAATTACAACATTACAACACTAGTTTCATACTTAACTCCAAGTTCTAAGTATATTATTGTTGATAACGCTAATGGTTTCCCAATTAATGGTACAATCACTATTGACGGCGAACAAATTGGATATTCATCAGTAGACCGTGCATTAAATCAACTAAGTGGATTAGTACGTGGATACAACAGTACTGTTGTTACTAACCATATCCCTGGTGCTAAAATTTATATTGACTTACCTGCTGTCTTACTATTGAGCGGTGGTAATGGTTATAGTAATCCTCCAAGAGTAACTGCGGTAATTGATGAAACATTATACCCTGCTCCAAGAACTCCTGCTGTATTAGAAGCAGTAATGAATTTAGATTCGGTATTGGAAATTAATGTTATTATCCCAGGTTCAGGATATCCTGTATTACCCACAATTGTTATTGAACCATCATCTACAATTTATTTTGCAAATACACAAGTCAATTCAGTATTGCACACTATTACAGTTTATGCACCTGATTTAGTAACAGGTTCACAAGTTCAATACTTTAACGATACATCAACAAATAATGGAGTTGGTGAGTTAGCAGACGGACAATGGTACTATATCAATGTCTTAGAAACCACTCCTACTGCGGTAGTTGCACTTTATGTAACTTATTCAGATGCAATCAATGATGCTAACAGAATTCCAATCTTTAATAATGGAACAGGTAGCGCATTCTCATTGAATCTTGGTGCTAGAGCATCAGCAATTTCTACTGCTTACCCAGTACGTGAAAACAGTATTAGAATGAAGTTCGATAGAACTACATACAATTCACAAGTACAAGATTGGCAGTCTAGTGCATACTACGGCGCATTCTTTGCTGGTAGTTATCGCAACAATGAAGACTTCTCAAGTTCAGATGTAAGTTTAGAAAGTACTACACCTCCTATTCAATATATTACTGCGGCTTCAGGTGGCGGCGTAGTATTTGAAATTAGTGATGTTACAAACGATCAACAAGTTGAATGGTCTTCATTTGTAAGATATGTTGGGGCCACAGTAGCATCTAACAATTCTATTAAATTGATTCCACAAGATGGAAACAATGATCCTAACAATCCACAGCCAAATGCTTCTGGTACAACTGTTGGTTTCTATGTTGGTATGCCAATTCAATTTAATGGAGTGGGCATTGGTGGACTTGTGGGTTCAACTACAAGTACCCCAGTAATTTACTATGTACATAGCATTATTGATGAATTATACTTTACAGTATCATTATCAGTAGGTGGTCCTATTGTAACATTAACATACGCAACAGTTGGAGCCGCAGGCTTAGAATGTTTAACTGCAAGTGTTACAAACACAGCAGTATTGACTGTAAACTACCCAGGTATTATCACAGTTACAAATACTACAGCAGTAACTAATGTATTCACTGCCCCAGTATCAGCAATTGGTACAGGTGGTACTAATGGATTCTATGTGGGTATTCCATTATTCTTCACTGAAGGTTTAATTGGTGGTGTTGTATTAAATCAAGTTTACTATGTTTCAACAATTATTGACGAAGAAAACTTTACAATTTCTTCATCACCTACGCCATTAAGCACTACCGTTCTTTCTACAGCAAGTTCAACTAATATTGTAACTGTTTATACTACAGAAGGTATGAAGGTTAACGATCCATTAATCTTTAACAACATGGTGATCAGTGGTAGTAGTGTAACTGATTTTGGTAACATTATTTCAGGTGTAACTTATTACATTAAAGAAATTATTAATTCTACAGAAATTACAATTTCTCAATATGTAAACAGTACTGTATTCCCATTAACAACCGTGGCTGCAAGTAGTACAACAAGTGCATTGGTAACTGATCAAAGTTCTAGCACACAGTTGACTACTGGTTTAGGCGCAATGATAATGAATGTCAATTTACCAATTAGCCCAGGACAAATCAATGGACAATTGTTTAACTTGTATGAAACATCTGGACAATATCCTAATATTGGTACAGGTGTTATCAGTGAATTAATTGGCAACACAGTTAATGCTACAATTCAAACTGTAAATTATGTTGCATTTAGTAACCAACAACCAACTCAATTTATGTATGCTAACATGCCAGTTAGATTTAATACTTCAATTGGTGGATTAAGCACAAACACAACTTACTACATTAAATCACTTGGTGTAATTTCTGTAAACTGTACAACTACAAGTTCATCAACCAATCAGATTACATGTAATAGTACATCTACATTGTATGTTGGCATGCCTATCAAATTCAGTGGTGTGTCATTAGGTGGTATTACAATTGGACAAACATATTTTGTTAAATCTATTGTAGACAGCACACACTTTACAATTAGTGCAACGTCAGGTGGTTCAACATTAGTGTTGTTCACATCAAACGGTGAAATGGTTGGTACTGGCGACCCGTACATGGTTGTTTCTGCAACATTGGGCGGTAGCGCAGTATCATTAACATCAAGTACAGCAAGATCAAGTTTTGTTCAATATCCAACTGCTAATCCAACATTTGATATTTCTTATGCGGTTGGTGGATATATTGCAATCATTAATTCTGCGGCATCTGGATTTGCAGTTAACAACGTAATCACAATTTATGGATCATACGTTGGTGGTACAACACCTACTAATAATGTGACATTGACAGTAAACACAATTGGAACTGACGGACAAATCACTGGCGTAATTGCATCAGGAACTGTACCGGCAAGTTCATCAAGTTACTATCTAAAAGTCGTATCTCCAAATCAATTGGCAGTTTACAGTAATCCATTGTTGACTGTTCCTGTAAGTGGACTAGACATACCTTATGTTGGATTCACAGTTGAAACAGTTACAGGTGTTAACTCATCAACCAATGCATTGACAATTGCAGATACTACACAATTCTCTCAATACGATGCGGTTGTGTTTACTGGCAATACAAGTATTGCACAAACTAATATTGTTCCTAACCAAACATATTACATTTATCAAATTCTAAGCCCAACAACATTTACAATTTCTACTGCACCAGGTGATGGTTCTACTGTAGTTACTATGGTAACTACAATCGCCGTAAACTTCACAATGGCAAAAGCAGGAAGTTTTGCAGTATTACCTCAACCGTTCTACTTCAATCAAAGTATTGTGAAGTATAACAACAGAATATATCAATGTATTATTTCTAACAATGATAGTGAATTTATCTTTGGTAAGTGGCAGTTGTTAGACAGTGATAGTAATTTATTAAACGCTATGGACAGGGTAATTGGTTACTATCAACCAACTGCAAACATGCCAGGTGTAGACTTGACACAGTTGTTTGAGGGTGTAACTTATCCTAACTCGACATATTATGGTAATCAATTTGCTCCCGCAAATCAATATCCTGTAGATACAATTCTACAAGATCAACCATTCTATCCAACAGAAGTAGATATTACTAGCGTAATTTGGAATGGCGCAACATACTTAGCAACAAGTAACTTACCAACATATTCGGCAGTATTGATTAGCCCAGATGGTATTAACTGGAGTATTGATACACTGGCAAATATTAATGTTGACATTACAGATATTCTTTATGCAGGTGGTTTCTATGTAATCACAACTACAAATAGTGCAACACCTATCTATAGAAGCAATGACGGTATCAATTGGACAACAAATGGTTACTATACCCCATATAGCGATCAACCATACGATACTACAGAGTATGATTCAACATCAATCAACGTAGCCCAACTTGCATTGCAAGCAGTAACATATTCAAATGGATATTATATTGCAGTTGGTGACAACATTGTTAGAAGTGCAGACACATATAACTGGGTAGAAGTTCCAATCTTCCCTAACACATTAACAAGTTATGAGTTCTATGCAATTGCAAACGTTACATTGCCATCATTTACTGGATTAATTGCAGTGGGTAGTGGTCTACGTCCTGACGTAACGTCAGGTGTTACTGAGCAAGTAAGCACTAATGTAATATTCTATAGTACAAACAATGGATTAAATTGGACACAAGTTAACTCATTAACACCAAATGGATTCTATGGAATTGCAGGCAACAACTCATTAATTCTTGCAGTTGGTTCAGGTGGTGTAATCTATTACAGCACTAACGGTGCAAGTTGGTTAGGTCTAAATCAAGTTCAAGTGATTTCTATCAATGCCGCAACTAACGTTATTAACGTAACTAATAGTGCTGGATTTGTATTAAATCAACCTGTGCGATTCAGTCAAGCGTTTGGTGGTCTAAGCACAAATACAACATACTATATTGTAAGTATTACCGGCGGAGCAATTAAAGTTTCATTAACACCAAGTGGTTCAGCAATTGTATTGACAAATGTAAACCCAAGTGCAGACCAAACAATGATGTTTGCGTATAATTCTGCTAACCCAAATCCAGCAACGTTGCGTGATATCATTTATGCAAATGGTATTTGGATTACAGTTGGTGATACTGGTACTATTAAGACATCTACAAATGGATTTAGTTGGACTACACAATCATCAGGTACTGTACAAAACTTACACTCAGTAACTTATAATAATACAACAAGCACATTTACAGTTGTTGGTGATAATAATACTATTTTAGAATCTACAAACAACGGTGTGTCTTGGTCAGATATTTCTGTATTCAATGTTGCTCCTACTGTATACGATGTACAGGGTGCAGAATTCCCATATGGTTATGGTCCAGAAGAATTAGTTCCAGGTGTTGTAACAGACAGTATGGCTATGACAGTTATTACACGTCCTGGTACATTGTGGCCAGTAGTTGAATATTCAAATGCAGGTTATAATTCTGTATCATTAGAATTGACACCAACATCAGCAAGCCAAACTGTATACAGTTTTGCAAGTGCATCGCATTATCCTGCACAAGTTCGTGTGCAAGTACTTGATTCAACTACAATGTTGGGTACAACATTAGATGCAAGTGCATACACAGTTGATTGGATTAATAAGTCAATTACTCTTAACACTCCGTTGTCATACTTACCAAACACACAAAAATTAAGAATTGATGTATATGAAGTTGGTAACGGTAGTCAATTGGTTAAATCTAATACTGATACTAACCCTATTAGAAACAACACAGTAACAGGATTTGATGAGATTTACTTAGATTGTAATTACAGCCAAAACATTTACAGTGGTAGCGGTGTGATTCAACAAGGTACATACCCTATCAACACATTAGCAACTGAAACTTTTGCAGAAACTAACTATATTACATGTGCAAGTATTAGTAATTTCATATTGAACACACCTATTACATTCTTAGGTAATGTGTTCGGTGGTATTGTTGCTGGTACACAATACTATGTAAAATCAATTAGTACTGCAACAAATCAAATTACAATTTCAGCAACATACAATAGTGTAACTGGTCAAGCAGGCCCAACCCTTGCATTGACTACTGCTACAGGTAGTATGGACGTTGCGATTGAAGTAGGTAACGGTCTTGTATGGACAGCACCAATTGTTTACTTAAACGGTACACAATTGGTAATGGGCGTAACAAACAATGTTATTGCTACAACAGCAGGAACTAATGCAATCACAACAAACTCAACAAGTGGTTTGATTGTTGGCACTCCTATTATGTTCAGTAGCACAATTTTTGGTGGTGTCATTCAACCATTGACAACATACTATATTAGTAGTATTATTGATATATATGACATTACAATCAGTGCAACTTTAGGCGGACCGACACTAGCATTAACTAACGCTAACGGTGGTGCAAGTTTTGTAACTAATGATTATGCGTTTGGAATTCAACCAAATGGCATCCAAGCAAAAATGATCTTTAGTAGCAACACATATAACACAACAAATGATTATATTGTATATTCTGTATTTGGTCAAACTGAACCAGTGCAGATTGGTTATTCATTACCAACTGTACAAGAATTCATTGCAACAGGTCAAACATCATCTTATAACCTAAATAACTACTTAGGTGGAACAAATGCATACAACGCAATTGTTGAAATTGATGGTGTAAGACAAACTATTTCTCAGTACACTATTAGTGAATTTGCTAAAACAATTAACTTTGTATCTAACCTATCAGCAGGTTCTAAGATAACTGTAACAACGTTTAATGACACACAACAGCAATACCTAACTACTCAGTATGGTATCACAGGTACCCCTGGCTCACAATTTATTGATCTAACTGTTGGTTCAACAACTCACACTGTTGTAACATACGATCAAGGTGGCACAGCGGGCTTTGATAGTAATGGTTCTGTAAACGCTGGATCATTTGTTGTTGGAACACAATATGAGATCACTACAGTAGGTACAACCAATTGGGTAGCAATTGGTGCAAGTTCTAATAACGTTGGTATTGTCTTTACTGCAACTGGTGTAGGATCAGGTACTGGTGTTGCATTAGCAGTTGGCTTGTATGCAGAAAATTATAACTACTTAACATTGTCATCAGGAACAACAGCATCATTACAAGTCAATAACAGTTTGGTGTTCAGTGATGTTATTGGTGGAATTGTTGCTGGAAAAACATATTATGTTACACAGATTATTAACAGTACACAATTTGTAATTTCTGAATTAGTAGGAGGAGAACCTTTAACGTTAACAAACGCCACAGGCTCAATGTTGGCTACAGCAAATGGATTAACAGTAGCCCCAATTAGTAACATTTCAAACCAATTAACAGCACCTCTTGCAGTTACATTTGCTAGTGCTACAACATCAGGTACTAACGCAATTACAGTAACAAGCACAAATGGATTTGTTGTTGGTAGAACTGCAATATTCCAAGGCACAGGCTTTGGTGGTATTGTAACTGACGGAACAGTATACTTTGTTGATACCGTAATTGATGATACTAATTTCACAATTATGGATCAATATGGTAATCAAATTTCGTTGTCAAACGGAAGTGGCGACATGCAAGTCACAATTGATGGACAACCTGCAATTCGTGTAACTACAAGTATTGATAATTATTTTAATGAAAATCAATTGGTCAACATCAATGGTACACAGGGTTCAGTACAACTCAACGGTAACACTTATTATGCAAGAATAATTACTAATACAACCTTTGACTTATACACACAACCATATGATCCATCAATTAATGCTGTTAACTACCCAGTAACTACAGCGGCTTCTTGGACAGGTGGCGGATATGCTTGGAGATCAGGCGTGTTTGTACTGTCAACTACAACAGCAACAGCAACAACTTCAACTAATAACATTATTACTGTAGCAGACACAAGTAATTTGGTACAAGGTACTCCGATATTATTCAATGAAATTGGATCAGTGCCCGGTGATGTAATCATGGGTGGACTAGTACAGGGAACAACTTATTATGTTGGAAGTATCTTTAACGGAACTGAATTCAATGTAACAAGTTCACTATATGGAAGTACTGTAACGTTGACCAACGACAGTGGTAGTATGAATGTGGTACAATGGGTACAAAGCAATGTAGATCGTCTATGGGTAACTGTAAACGGCTTACGTGTACCTTCAAGTAACTTAAGTGTAAACCAATACAATGAAGTAGGTATTCTAACAGAGATTGTTCCGGGTGATGAAGTTATCATTACTAACATGATTCCACAAGCAACACCTAATGAATTGACATACTTGAATCTAGTAAACACAGTGGGTGAGGCAGTTGTATACAGAGCCAACACACAAACTAGAACTTGGTTAACTCAACCAATCTATGATTTAAGCACAACGATTTATGTTAACGATGTGACTAGAATCACAACTACAATTACTGAAAATGCAACTGTACCTGCTGAAGTTGACGGATACTATTATGTTGGATTGAACGCTAACAAGAATAGTATTTCTAGTATCACAGTATTTGACACAACTACAAATAGTTTGATTAATTCTAGTGAGTATGAACTTGTTATTGTAGATACTGCTCCTCAGATTAAAATCAATGGAACAGCAGTTTCAGCAGGAAATTCATTAGTTATTACTATTTTAGAAGGTAATGTAATCTTAGTTAACGGAGAACAAATCAAGTTTACTACTGTTGATTTTGTTGCAAATTCAATTTCAGGTCTACAACGCGGGGCAAATGGAACTGCAAGACAGCCGTTTATTCCAACTTATACTGAAGTATACGGATTATTACCAACTGGCATGTTGTCTAATAATTACTATAATCAGACTTGGAATTCATACGTTTACAATCAAACTTTGGGCGATCCACTGCAAATTAGTAACACAGTTCCTGCAGAATTCTTAAATACGGATGTTACCTAAATGATAAATAAAGAAATGAACAATATTAAATCAAAAAGTCAAGGAAATCAGGGTAAAAAACAACCTCCTACCAAACCTAACGAGCATGGTGGGTTCTACTTTTCCTCTAGTGTAAAGATTTTTGATCCAAATAGTAAACAAGTTTTGGTACAGAAAAGAGGGGATGCTTAATGTCGGTTATTAATTTATCCTTGAAAGTTGAGGGATTCTTGAAAATCTACGACCCCAATTCAGGTGAAATTTTCGTAGATAAAAAGAATGCAATCAATTATGAAAACATGTCAGAAGCCATTGCTGATACACTAAGTGATCGTGGGTATGGAGAAATCTTCCAAATGGCGTTTGGTAACGGTGCGGCTTCAGTATCAGATACTGGAGTTATTACGTATTTGCCACCAAACGTAACTGGACAGAATGCGGCATTGTATAATCAAACATATGCTAAGATCGTAGATGATACTAACGTACTTAATTTGGATCCTACACGCAATAATATGACAGTTTACCATACTTCTGGTAACGTTTATACTGACATTTTGGTTCAATGTCTACTAGATTACGGTGAGCCTGCAGGTCAGGCCGCGTTCGATAACAGTACGCAGACGGATTCTAGTTACATTTTTGATGAATTAGGCTTATTGGCCAACTACGGAACAGATGCTAACGGTAATACAATTACAAGACTATTGACACACGTGATTTTTCACCCTGTTCAAAAGTCATTGAACAGACAAATTCAAATTGATTATACGGTTAGAATACAAGCGTTAACCAACTTGGTAACAATATAAGATAAATAAAGATAACGGAGTGATAGATTATGGCATATACAATTGTTAAAAGTAATGGTACAGTACTAACAACCATTGCTGACGGTACTATTAATACAACTAGTACCTCTCTAGGGTTACCAGGTAGAAATTATCCTGGTTACGGTCAACCAATGGACGAAAACTTTGTTTGGCTTACTGAGAATTTTGCAAATGCAACTCCTCCAGCAAATCCATTGACAGGTCAACTTTGGTATAATACAAATAACCAAACAATGTATATCTGTCCAACAGATGGACAGTCAAATGCCGCAGCCTGGTTATCATTAACGGCAACTAGTTCAGGTGGCGCAACAACATTTGGTGCTGTTACTGTTACAGGAAACTTAGCAGCCGGAAATCTATCAGCAGTAAGCAATCTATCAGCAAATGCTACTACAACAGCATTCTTAACCGTATCAGCAAACGCAAATATCGCTAATGCTAACATCACTCAAGCAAGCATTGGAACATTAACTACATCAAATATCACAACAGGTAGCGCCACAACCGGCGGAAACTTAACTGGTGTTTGGACTGTTACTGGTTCAGCAGGTGGAAACAACGCTGTAGCATTTAACTTTATTCAAGGTGGTATTGCTATTAGTAACTCAGCCGGCGCCAATCTATATGGTATTGCTACTGACAAGTACATGTATGCTAATGGTACCCCAGTAAGTTTTGCAGGTACATATAGTAACAGCAACGTGGCTGCATATATGCCAACATACGCTGGTAACGGTTTATTTACACAAGTACAATGTAATGTGTTCACAACAGGTGCAAACACAACAGCAGGAACTATCACAGGTAACTGGACATTGACAACAGGATCAAGATTACAAGCAACATACGCTGACTTGGCAGAACGCTTTGAGGCAGACGATGTTTACGACCCGGGTACAGTTGTACAATTGGGCGGTGAAGCAGAAATTACTGCCGTAGAATACGAATTAAGTGAAGACGTATTTGGTGTTATCAGTAACACAGCGGCTTATTTGATGAACGCAGGGGCAGGTAGTGATGCTACTCACCCACCAGTAGCAGTTTCGGGTCGTGTTGAAGTTAAAGTAACAGGTAAAGTTACAAAAGGACAACGTTTAGTTAGTGCTGGTAACGGTATAGCACGTGCGGCTCAACCAAATGAAGCAACAGCATTTAATGTCATTGGCCGCGCATTAGCAAACAAAACAGACGATGGTTTAGGCACAGTTGAAGCCATTGTTTCGATTACGAAATAAGGATAAGAAATGAGTTACGCACAATATGGATTAGTACAGGCAACTGACTTTAACACGTTCGTAGGTGGTAATCCAACCACTACATCTAATACACTAAACGCAGTTTGGGCAACAGGTGGTGGTAGTGCAGGATATGGACAAACATCAGTAGCAAACGTTGCTACTGGTAACACAGTTGTCGCTACTGGACAATGGAACGCATTGGTTGCTAACACAGCAAGCGCCGCAACTCACCAAGGCTCATCAATTACAGCAGTAACAGCGCCTACAGCAGGTGGTACAATTACATATCTTAGTGCTATCCCAACTAACCTATCAACAATTTACACAAATAAATTGAATGCCGCAAGTCAAGGCTCAACTTCTTCAAACACAGCAACTTTTGGTAGCACATGGAGTAGTGCATTAACATTTACATTTAGTGCATCATTTGCGAACGGTGACGCCGCACGTTATTTCTTTAACGCAGGTGGTCAATTAAAACTAACTTGTTCACACCCAACAGGTACAGGTATTAATTTACTGTTGAACAACTTAGCAAGTAACGTTGGTACAGTTGTTATGAGCGCACCAAGTTCAGGTTCTGTATCTATTGCAAGTACTTCATTTAATGGTATTACTAAGATCGGTGGCGGTGGTAACTCTCCAACAATCAGCACAAACAGTGGATACTATGCGATGACCACATCAAACGTCACAGTATTCACACAAACAGCGTCAACAGGTCCTTCTGGATATTTGGCAACAAACATCAAGTTTATTGCTAAGTCAAACGGTACTGTTGGTTCAAACGCTGACGCAGGTAACGTAATTACCATTTATTCAACATGGACTGAAATCCCAACTGGATTGGTTGCAAGTTCTGGTTCTGCTGTAACTCTTACAGTTGTACCACCAGAAACAACTAATATTGCCAATACTTGGGGTACTATTACATTAACCGGTTCAGTAACAGGTTCATAACATTTTTAGGGTAGACGTTGTATCCATCTAAATACTCATAGGAGTGTACGATGGATACAAAACAATTAATTGCAGACGCCAAAGCCCGTTTCAGTCACAATTCTGCCAAAGCATATCTAGCAGAAAAATACCGTAACAAACTACTTGTCGCAGAACAAGGCGGCTTATGGAAAGCCGACGGTGAAACCATTACCTTATTAACCTCAATCAATTCAAAACGAGCAGTACTTATTGATACTTTTGACAATCCAGTAGAAGTTGACCGTAACGTATTATTAACTAAACTAAAAGAAGTCTATTCAGAAGTCATGGATCAATGGCTAAAAGAATGGAAAGAACTAGAGGCTAAACGATGAGTAGAGGGGCAATATTATTTGCTTTTAACTCACCTAAATATGATTATTATGCAATGGCTAAGTACACAGCCAAACGCATTAATCATTTCTTAGACTTGCCAGTTACAATTGTAACTGACGAACAATCATTGCCGAAAACAGAAGACTATGTTTGGGATAGTATTGTAACAACCACTCCAGATAAAAATAATATCAGAGACTATGGTGTTTGGATTAACAAGGGTAGATATCAAGCATATGAATTCAGCCCATATGAAGAAACATTATTATTAGATGCTGACTATGTTGTAAACTCAGATAAGTTATTGAAAACCTTTGAGTTTTACGATGACTTTTGCTGTCACAATAAAACAAACTTTTTAATGCATCCTGGCGTACCCCAAGAAGTATTAAGTGTTTATAGTTATGAAACACTTTGGGCAACTGCCGTAACCTTTAAGAAAAGTAAACGGGCAGAGCAAATTTTTAACTGTTTAGAAATGGTACAAAATAATTATGATCACTACGCTAATATTCATAGTTTCATTGGTGGAGTATATCGTAACGACTATGCACTTACTTTGGCTCTTCGCATTGTTAATGGTCATAGTACTAATCCTAGAGATATAATACCCTGGGACTTAGTACACGTAGGTAAAAACACTAGTGTGTATGCAAATAGTAATGATGAGTTTAATACTGAATACACAGTAATGTTTGACAATTGGCAACGTGGCAAGATTCGTAAAGAATATATTACAATTAAAGACATGGACTTTCATGTAATGAATAAAGATAACTTTGTGGAGATGATTAATGAATAAAGGATTTGTTATCATGGCACAAGGTGACGATTATGTTAAGTGTGCCGAAGTATTAAAGAAAAACATTAAGCGTACTATGCCTAAAGCCAAAGTAACTATCATTACAACTGATATGCTACCCTATGGTGATCAAGCACCTGATACTAATTGGAAACTACAAAACGATTGGCAAGTATATGAAGCCAGTCCATATGAATATACAATCAAACTAGAAGCAGATATGTATTTACCGCGATCAATTGATTATTGGTGGGACGTATTGCAACATAGAGATATGGTTGTTAGTACTACAATTAGAAACTTTAAACAAGAAATTAGTGATATCAAGGCATATCGTAGATTTATCTATGATAATAAACTACCTGACACATACAATAGCATTACTTACTTTAAGAAATCTGACACAGCACAGCAATTTTATGAAATTGTTCGTGATGTTTTTGAGAACTGGCCTTTCTATCGCAACTCACTACAATGTAACAAAGATGAATTGGCTACAACAGATTGGGCATATGCGATTGCTAGTCATATCATTGGCGCAGAGAAAACAACATTACCCCAGTTTACTGATATGAGCATGATTCACATGAAACAATTTATTAATGGAACTCCTACACAAGATTGGAGAGATGTTTTATTATATGAAGTATCCAAAGATTCGTTGAGGGTAAACACAATTCCCCAAATGTATCCTTTTCACTATCATATGAAAGACTTTTGTGATAACATTAAGGTATAATAAATGACAGAAGCCAAAGAAGAAGATTACGTATTATTTTGGGAAGCACCCAAAATTGAAAAACCTGAATTCAGACTTTACTATGACGCAAAAGGCAGTGTTGTTTGTTATACTTGTGAAAAGTTAGACGGGGATTATATTGTAATTGATGCACTTACTTATGCAGAAGGACGCCCCGATGTTCGTGTTGTTAACGGAAAATTAGTAAAAATTAACAACAATGCAGTAGTAAGTAAATTAGTTCCTGATGAAGAAGAAGGTCAACTTTGTTCTATTGATGATGTTAGTATCATCGTTACAAAGAAAGACAAAGTAAAAAAACAAAAATGGAAATTAGCAACTTATGAACTCGGATGATATTGTTGATGTAGCAGACTTAGATTGCATTTATCTAAGTTATGACGAACCACAGAAAGAAGAATTTTGGTTAAAGATTAAGAACATGGTTCCTTGGGCAAAGCGTGTTGATGGGGTCAAAGGTAGTGATGCCGCACACAAAGCCGCAGGTGAGGCAAGTGAAACAGAACGTTTTATTCTTATTGACGGTGACAACATGCCTGATGAAGAATTCTTCAACATTCAGTTAGACTTTACTGATAAGAGTCCTAACTATAAACAAGCACAGTTTCGTTGGAAAGCAGTTAATGCTATCAACGGACTACGATACGGTAACGGTGGCATGAGCAGTTGGACAAAGACTTATGTTGCTAATATGAAAACACACGAAAATCAAAATGAAGGTGATGTTTCACGTATTGCTGACTTTTGTTTAGATAGCGCAGACAACTTATACTGGGCTATGTACGATTGCTATAGCACGACCTACCCTAATTACACTCCCTTTCAGGCTTGGCGTGCAGGTTTTCGTGAAGGTGTCAAGATGTGTTTGAATCGCGGTGCTGTACCCAGCATTGAAGAATTCAAAGAAACAGTTGCCAGTCGCAATCTAAACAACCTTACAATTTGGCACAATGTGGGCACAGATGTTGAGAATGGTATTTGGGCTATCTATGGTGCTAGATTAGGCACATACATGACTATGTTATCTGATTGGGATCATACTAATGTTCAATGGTTTGATAACTATATTGAAATGTGGGACCAATACAAAGACAGAGATCCTCAACACTCAGCAGAATTTTTTGGTGAAGCATTGAGTGACAAGTTAGGTCTACCTATCTGTACACTTAGCCCAGAACAAAGCAAGTTTTTCAAACGTCATTATAATAGTGATAAACATAACTTAGGTCCTTTAGTAACTGAAATGGATGTTATTCGTAGGATCGAAGGCTGGTAATGTCAAACGAAACAGATAGAATTAAACAGATTAAAATTCGTGTACAGAACGAATCTACACCTACATTCTGTTTGGCAAAGTGGCATCACGTTACAATGTACTTACAAAGTGGTGAGACGCATAGTTGTTATCATCCACGACCGCACAAGATTCCATTAGAAGAATTGCGTGACAATCCCAGTGCATTGCACAATACGCACGAAAAGAAATTAGAACGCAAAATGATGCTTGAGGGTAAAAAGCCTGAAGGGTGTCAATATTGCTGGAACATTGAAGCAATGGGACCTGACTATATCAGCGACCGTCATATTCGCAACAGCAGTATCTTTACTGAAGAACGCTTTGAGCAAACAGCGAAAGGTCCTTGGGATCAAAATATCAATCCAGAATACTTAGAGATTAACTTTGGTAACGAGTGTAATTTCAAATGCGGTTACTGTCATCCAAAGTATAGTACAAGTTTCTATAAAGAGATTGAAAAGTTTGGTCCTGTTACTAATGTAAAGAATCATCGTTGCGACATTGACTGGATGAAACTATATCAACGTGAAGAAGAAAATCCTTATGTTGATGCGTTTTGGAAATGGTGGCCTGAACTGCGCAAGACATTAAACATCATGCGTGTTACTGGTGGCGAACCCACACTTCATAAATCTACATGGCAACTGTTAGATAAGATTGAAGAAGAACCCATGCCTTGGCTTGAACTAAACATTAACAGCAATCTTGGAACAAAGCCAGTTCTCATAGAACGTTTAGCAGACAAGGTCAAAAAGTTAGTAGACGAAAATAAAATTCAAAGTTTTAAATTGTTTACTAGCATGGATACATGGGGAGAACGTGCTGAGTATATTCGCACTGGGTTAGACTTAGAATTGTGGGAACAAAACTTTCACACTTATGTACAACGTAGTAACAGCCCAATTACATTCATGATTACATTCAATATCTTTAGTGTGACTTCATTTAAGTCATTGCTTGAGAAGTTTTTAGAATGGCGTGAGCAATATGGTTGGTTTGAAGAAAAGTCACACGACAAACATAGAATTCGTTTTGATACTCCATACCTTCGTGACCCTATTCAATATGACATGAACATTCTTCCCAAAGAAGAGTTTATGCCCTATATGTATGAATCATTACAGTTTATGAAGGACAATGTAGACGATACTGCTAGTAACAAGTTTACAACAATAGAATATGAAAAGTTTAAGCGTGTAGTTGACTACATGGCTGAAACTAATTATGAAGAAAAGAAATTGATTGAAGGTCGTAGAGACTTTTACAACTGGTTCAATGAGTTAGATGATCGCAGAGAAAATGACTTATTAACCGTGTACCCAGAAATGTTGGAGTTTTATAGATTATGCCAGGAAACCAGCCTAACGAATCCTCTTTCGTAAAAAAGTTATTGCTTGGTAAGAGCAAGACTTTTTGTATGATACCTTGGGTTCATTTGCACACTACACCCACCGGTGTAGCCGCGCCTTGCTGTATTGCAGAATCGTGCGCAACTCCTGACGGTGTTGGTGATTCTAAGACGCAAGGACTAATGGAATTAGTTAACAGCGAAAAGATGAATCAACTACGACTTGACATGTTGACTGGTAAAGAAAACATTGAATGTAGTAAGTGTTATAACCATGATGCTCAGGGCATTGATAGTTTTAGAACCACATCTAATGAGCAGTGGAAAAATGCTTTTGATGACGTATTAGAAAATACCAATCTTGAAGATGGGTCACTAAAGAAATTCAAGATGCGTTACTTTGATATTCGTTTTAGCAATATCTGTAACTTTAAATGTCGCACATGTGGTTCAGCATTTAGTACTCAGTGGGAACAAGAAGATTTAAAGAGTGGAGTATTCTACGCAAAGATCATTCCAAAAAACAATAACAAAAAGTTCTTGCAAGACGTAGTAGATCAAATTCCAAATATGGAAGTTGCATACTTTGCAGGTGGTGAACCATTGATTACTGAAGAACATTATATTCTATTAGAAGAAATGATTCGCAGTAACCATACAGATATACTATTGCGTTACAATACTAACCTAAGTAATTTAAAATTTAAAGACAAAGACTTGCTTGGACTATGGAAACACTTTAGTAAGAAAATTCAGATTTACGCAAGTATTGACCACTGCAAAGAACGTGCTGAGTATATCAGACATGGAACTGATTGGGGACAAGTTGAAACAAACTTTATGCTTGCTAAACAAACGCCTTATGTTAATATTCAAATTAACACAGTATTGAGTGTGTTTAATTATTTGACTATTGATGAGTTTTATCAATACTTGATTGACAAGAATATGTATACTAACAAAGATGCAGTATTCACATTGTACAATATGACAACTCCTGATCATTTAACATGTCATATCTTGCCACCTGAGTATAAAGCAAAGGGTGAAGAAAGTATCAACCGAGCAATTGCATACATGAAAACCAATAGATTTATTGACAAACATCTACAACAACTAGAAGTTGCTCCTGGTTGGGTAAATCACAAAGATAATTGGGATGAGCAAAAAGTTAAATTTAGAGAAGAAGTAAAAAGACTTGATATACTAAGGGGTGAATCATTTATGGAAACATTCCCTGAGATTGCAAATCTTTATATACCAGAACAACGAGTAAGAGCAAGAATGGCACCAGTATGAACCTAGACAAAGAATTTTTATTGAATGAAAGCAAAACGTTTTGCATGTTCCCCTGGGTTCATCTTAATGTAACACCTAAAGGTGATATTTATCCTTGCTGTAGTAATGATTACACTAAGCCATTTGGAAACACTAAAAAGACTTCTCTTAAAGAAGCATTTAACAGTGACCAAATGAAACAGTTACGTTTAGATATGCTAAACGAAAAGAAAAACGATATTTGCACATTTTGTTATAAACACGAAGAAGCAGGCCCACATAGTTTTAGAAACTACAGTAAAGAACAATTTAGCAAACGCTTTGATGAAATCGTTCCAACTACACAGGCTGATGGAACAGTAGAAGAATTCAAAATGCGTTACTTTGATATTCGTTTTAGCAATATCTGTAACTTCAAGTGCAGAACATGTGGTAGCGAATTCAGTAGTCAATGGGGTGCAGAAATGCAAAAGCACTTTGATGACAAACACCCAATTGTTATTCATGCTGACGATGGTAAGGGGACAGTACTACAAGAAGTATTGTCACATATTGAATATATCGACCTCGCTTATTTTGCAGGTGGTGAACCATTGATTACTGATGAACATTATGTAATGTTGGAAGAAATGATTCGTTTGGGTAAAACTGACATTACACTACGTTACAATACCAATGCAAGTAATATCAAGTATAAGAAACATGATATCCTAGACTTATGGAAATACTTTAAAAAGATCGAATTGAGTTGTAGTGTAGATCATTATGGTGAACGAGCAGAATGGTTACGCAAGGGAACTGATTGGGGTAAAGTAGAAAACAATCTATTGACTTTCCGTGATTTAGATTACATTAGTTTCCAAATGAATACTGTGTTTAGTATTTTCAACTATAGCACTATTGGTGAATTTTATAGTTATTTAAAGAGTAAGAACATTGTAAGGCGTGAAGATTGGTATCATAGTCTTTACCTAGCAGTTCATCCTAGTTACTATTGTGCTAAGAGTTTACCCAAAGAATTAAAAGTAGAGGCAAGTGCCAAAGCATTAGCCTGGGCAGAGGCAAATAAAGATGATAATACTTCATTGTCAAGATTGGTAACAGACGCAGTTAATTTTGCTAGCGACCGTGATCAATGGCACGAAGTTAAGGATCAATTTATAATGCATACCCGAAGTATTGACAGGATCAGAGAAGAAAACTTCTGGGAAGTTTTCCCCGAATTAAATAAGTTACAAGACTTAGAGGAATAAACATGGCAACTTTTGAAGCAGGAAATAAAGACGTAAGATTACAAGGTATGGTAAAAGACATCATGGCAAAGTATGTCGATAAAACACCTTTTACTGAAGAAATTTGTGATCAAATCATGGCAGATGTATTAGAAACATTTGGCAAAGAAGCCGATGCAAAGGTTATGATTGATACAGATACTAACGAAATTGAAATCACAGTACGTGATTTAATCAAAGTACCAATGACATTTTCATCACTAAAACTTTTCAAGGCATAAGATGGACAAGGCAGTAGTCAAAAATCTAGTAGAAAACGGTAAACACTTTTGTGTGTTACCTTGGGTACACTTTCATGCATGGCCTGATAGCCGTGTAATGCCTTGCTGTGTTGCAGATAGCAACATGCCTGTGGCAAAGATTGAAAGTGATCAGTCTATCATTGAAATGATGAACAGCGAAGACTACAAAAAGATTCGCACAGCAATGATGAATGACGAGCCTGTTGAGGCTTGCAAACGTTGTTATGACTTAGAATTAATGGGCACATGGACTATGCGCCAAAGTCATAACAAGCGCAGAGGTCTAGATTATGTTGACTACATCGGTGACGTTACAAATGATGATGGCTCATTAAAAGAGTTTGAAATGAAATACATGGATATTCGTTTCAGTAATCTATGTAATATGAAATGTCGTAGTTGTGGCCCTGCATGTTCAAGTCAATGGGCACAAGAGTTCATGGATCAACGTGGCGAAGAAGTATTCAAAGAGTACTTCCCTAATCAAAAAATTGTTGTTAACAACAACGAAGACCAAACACTTATGCTTAAACTAAAGCCATATCTTGCTGATGTGACTGAAGTATATTTTGCTGGTGGCGAAATCATTATTACACCTGAGCATTACGAATGTTTAGACTATTGGATTGAAAATGGATTAACAGATCAAGTTGAATTAAACTATACAACAAACTTCTCTTCATTGAAGTACAAGAAAAATGTAGACTTGATTGAATACTGGAGTAAGTTCCCCAACTTACAAGTATGGGCTTCATTAGATGCACATGGCGACCTTGCTGAATGTATTCGCAAGGGTACTGATTGGTCTAAGATTGAAGCAAACATTCGTGAGATTAAAGAAAAAGTCCCGCATGTTAAGTTTCAAATCACTCCTACAATTAGTATTTGGAATGTGTTTGACTTCCCAGACTTCTTTGACTACATGATTGAAAAAGGATTTATCGATACTAGCAGTAGTCCACGATTTAATCTTGCAACTAACCCATGGTATGCAAACATTATGATTCTACCTAAACACGTTAAGCGTAGACTAACAGAATTGTATAGAGTATACCAAGAAAAGTATAAAGATAACATTGATATCTATAATGGATTCAAAATGATTATCTATAACTTAAACGTGGGTGATGAAAACAAAGGTGGTATCTTAGAGTTCAAGCAGTTTAATGATGAACTTGACGGATTCCGTGATGAAAAACTTGAAAACATAGTACCAGAATTAAAAGAGGTTTATGAGTGGGCCGCAAGTTAATAGCAATCGAAGCACCGCAGCCTTATGTTGCAGTAACATGGCAAGTTAACAATTTTTGTAACTTTCGTTGTAGTTACTGCAACCCTGGCAACTGGGGTGGAGAAAACCCAAACAACGGTAACTTAGATATCTATCTTAAAAACTTGCACGTAATCGCACAGCGTTATAAACGTTCAGGGTATAAGAATTTTAAGTTCTTTTTTAGCGGCGGTGAACCTACTGCATGGCGCAACTTTATTCCTATCTGTGAATGGATTCGTCAAGAACTACCTGACAGCACTATTGCAGTTAACACTAATTTAAGTCGCCCACTAGCATGGTGGGAAAAACATCATCATTTGTTTGATGACATCGTTGCTAGTTTCCACGTAGAGTTTAGCGATAAAAAACGCTATGAAGAAAACAGCATTTACCTATGTGAACGTGTGAATTATCTTTCTAGTAAGATGCTAATGCACGAAGAAAGATTTTGGGAAATCGTTGAGTTTGCAGAATATCTTAAATCTGTAATGCCAAATTACTTTATTGAATGGACTCCGTTGTATGACGAACTAAGTCATGTTACTGGTCCATGGAATTACAAAGACCCTGCTAAAACAGAATTCTTTAAAACACATAACATTGAAATGCAACAAACCAAAGACAAACCTGCCAAAAGTACTGAGTTTGCAGTAAGTTACAATCGTTATGACGATGATTCAACACAAGTATGTAATGCTAACGACATTATTGTAAATGGGCAAAACTTCTTTAGTGGTTGGCAGTGCAATGTGGGCGACTGTATTTTCATTAATCCGGTTGGTGATGTTAGTCTAGCAAGTTGTGGACAAACTGAAAAGATAGGTCACATACTAGAAGATATCACTAGAGTGGGTCCAAAGCAAATCACATGTAACAAAGAGATGTGCATGTGTGGTACAGATATTATCATTCCTAAATTTATAGTCGATAAATAAAAACATGCAAAAAATAAAGATTTGTTATAGTTGGATCGGCCCTAGAGGCCCCATATGGAATACTGAAATTCCTAATGTATTAAGTTTCGCAAGCGTAGCCGAAGGTAGCACAACAACCTCACATAACTTTTGGGCTGATGATTTGTGGAACAGATTGTTTAGTAAACGCAAAGATATATTTGAAATGTATCCTGCAATTAGTGTAGACATTGATTCTGATGAACCTTTTATTTTTCCTTACTCATTAACATGGCGTATTGGATTTGAAAATTATTTCTGTGGCAAAACGGGAATCTTAGAGTTCTCTCATATTCCATGGCATCTAATAAGATTGATTAGGATGAATCGAGGTTACATATTAATTGATCATAGTGTGGAAGCGTTTATGAATTCTGGGCATTTGAATTCGTTACATGGATACTTTAGAGGTATTCATGGATTGCCACTTAACAAAATCATATACCTAACTGGCTGCATGAATTCAAAAGAAATGTATGAAGACTATTGCAGACAGCACAATATCCCTGATAGACCTGAAGAACGATTAACAATCATTTCATATCCATCATCACATAATATTTTTGCAGTACAACTTACACGTCCTGATTTAATTGAATTAAATGGCGTACCAGAATACGATACTGAAACTGTTCCACCAAAGGTATTTTTAATGTGGAATCGTAGATATAGAAGACATCGTATTGAACTTGCATTAGGTTTGGAAAAGAATAATTTAGTAGATAGAAGTCATATCAGTTTCAGTAAATTTGATTTGGAACATCCAACAACTACACTTGAAGGATGGATAGACACATATCTTACTAATAACAATTACTTAGAAATTACACCTGATGTAACTGACAGATTTAAAAATAAATTGCCATTAGTTTTAGATAACGAAACTGATGTTAATAAAATGTGTACGGATGAAGTCAATGCTACAGGTGATTACTATAAAACTAGTTTAGTAAGTATTGTAACAGAAACAAACTTTGATTTGCCAGAATTAACACTAACTGAAAAATCATTTAAACCTATGAAACACAAGCATCCTTTTATTGTTGTTGGTGTCCCTGGCGCATTGAAAGCAATGCGTGATATGGGCTTTAAAACATTCAGCGATTTTTGGGACGAATCATATGATGAAATTGCTGATCCTAATATGCGCATGAGAAAACTTGTACAATTAACAGCAACGATTGGTAATTGGTCAAATGATCAGATACTTGATTTTAAACGTAGAGTAAAACCTATATTAGATCACAACTATGAACAACTAAAAGTTCCAAGTTCTGACATGGTTGTTAGTAAACTTATTAATATTGTAGGAACACCTAATCCAGTATGAAAACATTAAACGTAAAGAAAATTTTAGTATGCGGAGCCGGTGGTTTCATTGGTACATACCTAGTTGAAAAATTAAAAGAACAAGGTCATTACGTAGTTGGAGCCGACCTTAAAAAGCCATTATATTCAGAAACAGTTGCAGATGAATTTCATACTGTAGATTTAAGAGTCTGGGATAACGTTAATAAAATTATCACCGATGGCATTGATGAAGTATATCAACTAGCCGCGGATATGGGCGGAGCCGGATATATTTTTATTGGCGAAAATGATGCTGACATTATGCACAACTCTGTTACAATCAATTTAAATGTATTAGATGTAATGAAAAATAAGGGCATTAAAAAAGTATTCTATAGTTCTAGTGCATGTGCATATCCTGCATACAATCAGGTTGATCCCGACAATCCAACAACAAGTGAAGACAGCGCATACCCCGCTGAACCTGATAGTGAGTATGGTTGGGAAAAACTATTCAGCGAACGCTTGTACATGACCTATGCTAGAAATCATGGCATTGAATGTCGTATCGCACGTTTTCACAATATCTTTGGGCCCAGAGGTAGTTGGAACAATGGTAAAGAAAAAGCACCTGCGGCATTATGTCGTAAAGTTGCAATGAGTGATGGCACCGTATCAGTATGGGGACCCGGTAATCAAACACGTAGTTTTTTGTATATTGATGAATGCATCGAAGGTATTCAACGTATCATGGAAAGCAACTATAGCGAACCTCTTAACTTAGGTAGCACACGTATGATTAGTATCAACGACTTAGTATTGTTGATTGCTAAACTAAACAACAAATCAGTAACTATACATAATATCCCTGGTCCAATGGGCGTTATGGGTCGTAATAGTGACAACAGACTAATAAAAGAAACTATTGGCTGGCAACCTAAAGAAGATTTAGAAACTGGCTTAATCAAAACTTATGAATGGATTAGTGAACAAATTAGGTTGAAAAAAGGTGACGTATGATCACTGCTTATTTTGTATACTGCAATAATCTTCCTATGCCGGGTCACAAATATGACTGGCAAAAAGAAATTGATGAAGTTAAACAATTAAATCCTGATTTATTGTTTGCAAATTGCATTTACGAATATCAACCTGAATTTATTTTTAATAATTTTATTAGTGGAATTTCAGATTGGTTAGTAGAAAATAATAAAAAATTAATTATATTTTGTTCGGGGCCTGATGGTTTAGAACTAGCACCAAACGTTATTATTGAAAAAACATATGGATATTATGTTGTAAATTATGATAGATGCAGACAAGAACTTTTTAAAACTGTAAATTCAAACTTCACACGAATTGAACCTTATCAAGAAATCCAAGCAGAAAAATGGTTTACTTGCTATAATAACAATCCTAAATATGAACGTGGGTTATTAGTAGATCAATTAGCAAAGCATAATTTATTTCAACATGGCATAGTTACATTTCAATTTCCTGAAAGAGTACAATCACCTAACAACATAGGTTTTACATGGAAATATCACGACGGATCTAAATTGATTGACGAAGACGATTTTGTACTTAGCAAGATTCCTGAATATAGTCCTAATAGTTTTGCTAGAAGTTATTTCAAAGGATTTATTGATATAGTAACTGAAAGTTCGTTTGGCACTAATAATTTTTTTGTAACAGAAAAAACATGTAAACCTATTGTTGGTTTAAAGCCATTTCTGATTTTGTCTTGTGAAAACTATCACAAAAATCTAGTTGAAGACTATGGACTAGTATTATATGACGAATTATTCGATTATAGTTTTGATAGTATGCCAGACATTAATGATAGAATACAAGGAATCATTGACAATTTAAATAAAATTGTACAGTGGGACTTAAGTAAGATAAAAAAGATTCATAAAACTCTATTACCTAAAATGTTGTATAACAGACAAAAATTTTTAGATTATGGTAGTATTAAAGAAAAAATGGTGCCCAAATCATTACAGTTTTTAACAGAAACTACTGATTATAAATTGTATGGTAATGGATACCAGCAAATGTTAAATATGATGGAGCCTTGGTTAGCAAAATGAAAAAGAAATATATTATCGGATTGGGTTGTAGTTGGACACAGGGTGAAGGTGGATACCCGGACGAAATCGTTAAACAATATAACGGTAGAGTACAGATTAGTAATAGGGGTAAAAATGATTACCACTTACGCAAATATGAACTCGAAAATAGTTGGGTTAACCAATTAGCACGTGATCATTTCCCTGATTATACCCCATTGAATTTGGGAATTAAGGGTATTGGCAACAGAGCAGCCGTTCATCAACTACACTTTGTAGACAACATTGATTGGAGTAATAGCACAGGTATTATTGTGTTTATGATGTCCGGTGTTGAGCGTTTTGACTTCTTTAGAGAACATCCCAAAACCATTAGTGATCATCGAATTACTCAACCAGATGGATACAGTAATGGTGAGTTTGAACATAATAAATGGAGAACAATGTGGCCAGCACCAGATAATGGTGGTGAGGAGGGGCCGCTTTGGAACTGCTATGCAAAAATGTTATGGAGTGAACAGTTTGCTGCCTGTGAGCAAATGATGGCACTATTAGATTTACAGGCATTTGCAAAAGCACATGGATTTAAAGTGGTAATTGCTAATGCATTTAATCATCATAATCCACAAGGTATTAAATACTATCTACAAGAGAACGCGGGTTCATTGGCAAATAAATTTGATTGGAATGGATACATACACGATGAAGTCCCCTATATTGCATTTATGCAAAAACTTGTTTGGTGTGATGGATTAATGGATCCAATGCAATGGGGAGGATTTTATCAGTTTTATAAACAACGTGATTGGCCTGCTGAATACTTGACTAATTGCGACGGTTCACACCCAACAACCAAGGGTTACAAAGTAATTGCAGATGAGTTAGCAGAATTTATAAAGTTGCGAGGATATGCCTAAAAAGAAAATAAGTTTCGTAAGTCCAAACTTTCAGCAAGGTCCGAAAGAGTATAATGCTTTCTACTTGCCTTATAGCCCTGCGGTATTATGGAGTTACGTAAACCAATTCCCTCATATCAGTGATCATTATGAACTTGGGGAATTCATTTGGCGTAGAGATTATATTGAAGAAGCAGTAGAATTATTAAAAGATAGTGCTATTGTTGGCTTCAGCACTTATATTTGGAATCGTAGTTATAGTGCAGTTCTTGGTAGAGAACTAAAGAAGGCTAATCCAGATATCTTTATCATTGCAGGTGGACCTGAATATCCTATTGAAAAAGAAGGGTTCTTTGAAAAGTATCCTTTCATTGATGTATGTGTTAAACTTGAAGGCGAAATATCTTTTAGAAGAATATTAGAGAATTTGCATACAGGCGATACTTTTACTGATATTCCAGGCTTGCTTATCAATGATAACGGCAAAACTATCGACACAGGTAGTAGCCCACGCATTGACGAATTAGACACAATTCCTAGTCCATATTTAACAGGTATCTTTGACAAACTAATGGCAAAGCATCCTGAGATTCGTTGGAATGCAACACTAGAAACAAATCGCGGATGCCCTTATGCATGTACATTCTGCGACTGGGGAAGTTTAACATACAACAAAGTTAAGAAGTTTAACTTAGAACGTGTATATGCTGAATTAGAATGGATTGGTCAAAAGGGATTAGACTTTGTTAGTTTTACTGATGCCAACTTTGGTATCTTCCCTGAGCGTGATGGTCTTATTGCTGACAAACTAATTGAAGTACAACAGACTTATGGTAATCCCAAAGCATATACAATTGCATGGGCAAAGAATCAAAAGCAAGAAGTTGTTGACATTGTGCGCAAGTTAATTTATGAAGGTGGTGCAAAGATTGGATTGAATCTAAGCGTACAATCAATGGATGACAATGTATTGGACATCATTAAGCGTAAGAACTTAGAGATGAACAAGATTGAAGAAGTGTTTAAGATGTGTGAAGAACACAACATCCCATTATACACAGAATTGATTTTAGGATTGCCCGGTGAAACATTAGACAGTTGGAAGGAAAACTTTTATAAACTATATAAGAGTGGTAACCACACTGGTATCACAATCTATCAAGCACAGTTACTTGAAAATGCTGAAATGAATTTAACACAGCGTAAACTCTACAAGTTAGAAGGTCGTGTTGTGTATGATTATCTTGTTGGTACATATAACGAACATGAATTGCGTGAAGGTGTTGAAGTTGTTATTTCTACCCGTGACTTGCCAATTGAAAAGATGACGCAAGCACAAGTACACAGTTGGTTTCAGAACACATTTCACATTAATGGTATCACTAACTACATCAGCCGTGTGTTGTATAAACTTAAGGGAATAGAGTATCGTGAATTCTATGAAAAGTTGTATGCACACATTGAAAAGGATCCTTGGCTAGCAAGTGAGATTCATCGTATTGCAGAACACTATCAAAACTGGGGTAAGTATGGTCGCATTGATCATACTCCGATTCAAGGTATGGAAATTCATGGATGGAATTTAGTGCATAGTACGACAATTAATATACATAGTGAAGATAAACACAAACATGTGTTTGATGTAATTGAAGATTTCTTGCATACTGAGTTTGATATTGAAGAAAGTTTATTACAAGAACTAATGATATTCCAAAGAAATTATTTGGTTGATCACAAAGACATTGCAAACTATCCTAAGGTACTATCCTTTAAGCATGATATCCCTAGTTACGTGCAAGATGCTAGTGAATTGGTTAGCCCTTGTGAATATGAATTTGATTTCCCTGAAGATAAAGATCAATCATTGCAAAGATTCTGTGAACAAATCTTTTTTGCAAGACGTAGAAATTTTGGTAAGTCATGGATCACGAAGAAATAAACGCTGTACCTGCCAGACAAGGCCCAATGACCGATTTAAGAAAGTGCGTTGAAGATTGGCCATGGTGTTTAGACCTCGCCGCATCTATTTTAGAAAAGGCTTTTAATAAGCCGGTTACTACCTCTGAAATAATTTATATACACGAATCTACTAATATTTCAAACCCTAATGAAGTCAAAGAAAAAACAGAGAGTGCAATAAAATATATATTAGAAGAAATAGCAAATAAATCGGGCCAATACTATATTGTTCTAGCATTACCAAGTGAAGCGTTTGATTTCAACTTTTTAAAATTTACAGATGCATTTGTTAAAAAACTAGTATTGGAATATAAAATAAATTATAACGATATTGTATATTTGACAGGAGCATCCGATACGGTAAATAACAGAAAACTGTATTATGATTACTGCATAAAAAACAATTATCTTCCAACACAAATAGTTTATCACAACTATTTTGAATATTTACAATGTAAATATGCTAATCGTGACGCACATATTGAAGAGATTGAATTTAATTCAAATCCAAACTCAACAAAAAAGTTTTTGTTTTTAAATGGTGTAGCAAGACCGCATAGATTGTTTTTATTGGGTGAACTAATAAAACGAGATTTGTTGGAGTTATCATATTATTCTATGGTAGATACTCCTCAGTCGATATACCAATATCAATACGAACCTATTTCTAATTTTAGTAAAATGATCAAAGAATATGTGTCCACAATTCAAGATAGATTGCCTATAAATTTATCATTAAAGCAAGATTTAAGTAACATGGGGAAAGTAACTAAAGAAGATGAAGTGTTTTATCAAACATCATTGTTTAGTTTAATATCTGAAACATTATTTTTGAGTAATATGGATACCAGCACTTTAAACTATAGACTAGCAACTTGGTGTTATCCTTGCCATTTTGTAACTGAAAAAACATGGAAACCCATAAAAGCAAAACATCCTTTTATTGTGGCTAGCACACCTTATTTTTTAAGAGAATTGCGTGAATTGGGTTATAAAACATTTAGTCCTTATATTGATGAATCATATGATTTAATAGAAAATGATGAACAAAGAATTTATGCTATCGTTGACGAAGTAGAACGTTTATGTAAAATGAATGAAACAGAAACACAAGAGTGGTTAAATAATGTAGAACGTATATGTGATTATAACTATAGACTTTTGAAACGTAGAGGATTTCAAGCAAAATGAAAATATTATTTACAAATGGTTGTAGTTGGACCTATGGTGGCGGGTTAGATAACTTATATGACGATGAAACACTACGTAATGAAATTACATGGCCAGCACAATTAAAAACATTAATGAATTTTGACAGACATGTTAATTTGGCTGAAGGATGCGGTAGTAACCAACGCATTATTAGAACCACATTAGAATGGATATGGCAACAAACACCAGAAACATTACAGAATACTACAGCAGTAATTCAATGGACTGAACCTTCACGCTACGAATATTATTATCCTAAGGATATGAATAATAGTTTTGAAAGTTTACCTGATCGATGGGCAAGAGTTAAAGTAGGAACTGTTATTAGCAAGACTGAATTAAAAGACAGAAGTTCTTATGAAGAAATGTTTATAGATTCACAAAAACGTTATGAAAATTATACAGATATTGAGGGTCTTTATCAACACATCACTCATTGTGAATCATTAGCAAGTATATTTAAATCATATGGTATCAAATATTACTATTGGAGTTATTGTGCTACACATGGTAATATGCCACCTCCCTACAAAAGATTTTTTATGGATAGATACAATTGGTTAGAATCATCAGGTAGACACGATTGGAAATACGAAAGAATTAGTGAAAAAGATCATCACCCAAGCACACTGGGACATAAACAACTAGCAGAATATATCAAAGAAACAATTGAAGAGACTTTTGGCTATTATGGATGAAGTGGAAAGATTACTAAAAATGACCAAACCAGAAATCAGACAATGGATAAAAGAGTTGACACCTGTGTTACACTATAATAAAATACTGTTATCACAACATACAACACATATTATTTCTGACTAGAATCAATTACCTATAAATATTCACATGAAAAAGGTTGCAATGATCGGGGTAGGAAAATTAGGCGAACCCTGCGCCACTGTAATGGCTCAACAATACGATGTTGTTGGGTTCGATAGCGTACACGTAAATGCTAGTTTTCCAATGAAAAGTAGCATACAAGAGGCAGTACAAGATAGAGATATCATTTTTATTGCTGTACCAACCCCACATGACCCTAGATATGGTGGAGAAACACCATCAAGTCATTTACCCAATACAGATTTTGATTATAGTATTGTTACTAACACATTGAACGAAATCAACAAATATGTTAGTAAAGATCAACTTGTTGTATTGATTAGTACTGTGCTACCGGGCACTGTTCGAAGTCGTTTTATCAATTACATTACTAATGCACGTTTCATTTATAACCCATACTTGATTGCTATGGGCACTGTTGCTGATGACTTTGTTAATCCTGAGATGATTATCATTGGAACTGAAGACGGATCAATAACAGGTGATGCAAGTGAGTTGATTGACTTTTATGCACCATTAATGCAAAACAATCCACGCATTGAAGTTGGTACTTGGGACGAAGCCGAAGCAATCAAGATTTTCTATAACACCTTTATTAGTACAAAACTTGCATTAGTAAATATGATTCAAGACGTTGCAGAGACTAGTGGCAATATTAATGTTGACGTTGTTACTAACGCATTAGCAAAGTCAACATATCGCATCATGGGCCCTGCATATATGAAAGCAGGTATGGGCGATGGTGGTGCATGTCATCCACGTGATAACATTGCATTACGTTATCTAGCAGATAAATTAAATTTAGGTTATGATTTGTTTGATAGCATTATGACTGCTAGAGAAGTGCAGGCAAAAAGACTTGCACAAAAGTGTTTAAAATATGGTAACAATGTAACTATCATTGGCAAAGCATATAAGCCTAACGTAAATTATACTAACGGTAGCAGTAGTTTGTTAGTTGGACATTATGTCACTGAGTTAGGTGGTAACGTAAATTACTATGATGTTCACACAGGGGACACCGATCTCAAAACAGATACCACAGATGTTTATATGATTGGTTATTGGGACAAATATGTTACTGATTTGCAATTGCCAAATACTGCGGTAGTTATTGATCCATGGCGTCAATACAACGGAACATCAAAACAAACAGTACATTACGGTAATACAAGACAAACTAAAGAAAAACAATACAGAGAATCATTAGACCATATCGATACCATAAGATTAAAAAGTGGTATAATGATTAAGCACCCTAAAAAAATTGACGGTGGTGGATTATACTTTAGAGATGACTTAATTGAAGTTATTAAAAAGACAGGAAAGTATGTCTATAACAGAGGCTTTGAATGGTGTGCTGGCTTTGGCGTATTAGGTTACGAAATGCTGGGTTTGGGAATCTGTAACTATATTGTATTTTCAGATATGTTTGAACCAGCCATTGAAAACTGCAAACAAACAGCAAAGAACAATAATCTATCAAATTATGTTACAACATATTTGACTCCTAATATTGCTGATATCCCTGATAGCGAAAAATGGGATTTAGTTATCAGTAACCCTCCCCATAGTGATATTACTTACGAAGATTTTAAAGCAGATATGCTCAACAAAAATAGTGAAATGTTTGACTTTATTTTAGAAAATACTGCCAGACTTGTTATTGATCCTGATTTTAAGATTCACGGCGAATTCTTCAATAATATATCAAAACATTTAACTGCTGATGCCGATGTTTACTTGATTGAAAATCATTATTATGAAAAAATGGAACATATGGCTAAAGTCAATAATTTAAAATTGGTAGGAATGTATCCAATGAAGGATAAGTCTATGCAAAACGGAGTAATCCTTCACTTTAAACCTATGACTTAAATTATACGCCTCTGTTTACTGCTCTAAATAGATAAGACTAGGAGCGATCATTGGATTTTAATTTACGTAGTTTGGCTGTAGACGAGTTAAAGCCAAAAGAAAGACCAACAGAAGATATAGCAGATGCACGCCATCGTAGCATGATGGAAGCCATTGCCCCTTATGCCAAATCAGTAGTAGTAAATCAAAAGAATCTTACTCCGGTATATGTAGATTACAAGACAAGAAACACTAAACTTGTGCTTGTACTATGCCCTGAATGGAGTCCCTATATGCCCCCATTTAGTCTTGCTAGACTTAGTGGTGTGGCAAAAAGTGCGGGATACGAAACGCACATCATGGACTTGAATGTTAAAGCATATAATGCTTATCGTGATGATTGGCAACCAAACAAGAAATTACCATTTAGACTTTGGGACCCTGCAAGTTCATGGCACTGGTTAGGTGACACGTACATGAATGATATTCATCCTGTGTTAGAACCTATTCTTAGCGAAGCAGTAGACAAGATTATTGAAATGAACCCAAGTGTTGTTGGATTCAGTATCTATTACATTAGCGAAGAGCCTAGCAAATGGATGTGCCAAGAAATTAAACGTAGAGCACCTCATATTAAGATTGCAGTTGGTGGGCCTAATGTACACAAGAGTTGGTTTAAGATTGAAGACTATTATGATTATGTTATTGTAGGTGAAGGCGAACAGAATTTATTAGTAATGCTTGATGAAATCGAAGCAGGATCAGATCACAGTGGTGCAGCCAGAGTATTAACACAGCCTGAAGATCAACGTATCAATATCAATGGTCTTCCTATGCCAGACTATGAGAGTATTGACTTTAGTTTGTACGAAGTACCTAATGGAGTTAACAGTGAGATTAGTCGTGGATGTACAGCAAAGTGTACATTCTGTGAAGAAACACACTTTTGGAAATATCGTCAACGTCAAAGTGTTGACTTAATTACCGAAGTTGAATGGTTATACTACAACAAAGGCACTGACATCATTTGGTTCATTGATAGTTTGATCAATGGTAATATTAAAGAACTACGTGCATTTGCATTAGGACTTAAAGCCAAATACTTAAAGGTTCGTTGGACTGGTTATGCACGTTGCGATGGTCGTATGACATTAGACTATCTGCAAGACTTAGCAGATGGTGGATGCATTATGTTTAACTTTGGTTGTGAATCAGGATCACAAAAAGTATTAGACGATATGCACAAAGGTGTTACCATTCAAGAAATGGAACAGAACTTTATTGACTGTAAAAAAGTAGGCATCTGGGCCGCAACTAACTGGATCGTTGGATTCCCCACTGAAGAGTATCAAGACTATAGCGATACAATGACATTCATGTGGCGTATGCGTAACAACAATATCAATAACATGGGTCTTGGTGTGGGATATGGATTAGGTCCTGAAACAATTGTAGGACAGAATCCACACGCATACAATGTATCGTGGCACAAATATCAAGGTCACTGGATCAGCAATGATTTAAAAATGGGTGGCACACACGTTATGACACGTGTTAAGTGCATTCACATTTGGCTAGATATGTTTAATGGTTGCACAGAAGTTCCTGTGACATATCCTGTACGTCATGCACTTGCACAGCGTCATTACAACATCAGATTGAATAATCCTGCAAAACAAAAAGAAATGCATTATGAAGAATTTGATTACAATATCATTCCACCTGTTGACTCAAACAATCCATTTGCAAATGCATTAGTAAATGAAATGTGGCCTTTCTTTAGAAATCTATGGCGCGCACGTGGTGGCTATGAAGCAGAAATCTTATTTCACCCTGACTTAGATATCAAAGAGTTTGGCCAACAGTTTGGTCCTGAAATGTATTATGCAAAGTACAAGTTTAAGATCACTGATGAAGGTCAATGGGAAGCAGACTTTGATATTAAGTTTGAACAAATTGATAATCCTTGGGATGATCGTAAACCACCACCAGAAGGTCGTAAAGGCCCATTCTATGCACAAGATTATTCACGCTTGCAAAGTAACACAGTTAAACGTGCAAGAAAGTTAGCAAAAGCAACTTGGAGTGAAGAAGAAGGTCGTAGTGGACAAGACTTTGCTGACTTATTAAATGAAGAAGCAGTACTTAATGCTACTATTGATTTTAGTTTTGAATTAAAGTGGCAAGGCACAGGTGATTGGAGTAACTACATGGACTATGTAGTTACACTAGAAGAGAAAGAACAGAAACGTGACAAGAGTAAAGACTTGTCTATGCCAGAAAAAGAAACGTTTGAGGGCACTGAAGTTAAATCAGTTGTGCCAGCAACAACCGTAATTACTTTAGACAGCATCAAACGAACAAGACCAAAGCATTTATTACCATGAACAAAGAAAAAATAATGTTAATTGCAGGATGTAGCCATGCCGCTGGATCAGAAATAAACGGGCAAGAAGACAGCGTTTATAATAGACAGCATAGTTTTGGTGCACGACTTGCAGACAAGATGGGTTATAGACCTATTAATATTGCAACCAATGGTGCATCAAATAGTTGTATTGCTAGAAGCATATTAAACTGGTTTGATCAAAACTATAATGAAAACTCTATGGATGTTTTTGTATTGACTTCATGGACAGAAAGCGTTAGATTGGAAGTTCCATCTACGAGAAACTTTATTTACAATGTAAGTAGTAAGGCTGCCGATTGGTTTGACAACACAATCAATACATATTTTAGAATCACATTTGGTTGGGACGGCGGTGACCCCGAAGAAAAAGAATTGTTTCCCAAATACCATCGTTTCATGGCTGAGAATGAGCCTATGTTAGAAATGTGGAGCGCAAACTACGTGCTACAGATTCAATACTTTTTAAAATCCAAAAATGTAAAATATCTAATGTGTAATGCTATGCATATGTTTACAAAAGATTCTCCTCATGTAGCACAAATAACAAAACTTATTGACAGAAATAACTATTATAAGTTAGATTCAGAAAAAGATGATGCATTCTTTTGGAAGTACAAGAATTTGGGCTATACTAATCCAAAGGCTAAATACTGGCATCACGATGAAGTACCCCACCAACTCTACGCAGAAGAGTTATATAATTTTTTAAAGGAAAACAACAATGTTTAATTGGGTAAAAAGAATTTACAATAAAATCAAACGTGAGATACAATATAGAAAACGTATCAAAGAATTAAAAAAGCGTGACCCTTTCATCTATAAATAAGCACATGAAATACTTAGGAATCAGTTGCGGCTTTCATGATGCAGGTATAACTGTCATTAATGACAGTGGTGATATCCTATTTGCTGGTCACAGCGAAAGATACAGTAAAATCAAACATGATGCTAATCTTTGTGTTGATTTAGTGCATGATGCTAAAAAACATGTTAGAGACCTATATGAAGTTCACTACTATGAAAAGCCCTGGGTAAAGGCTATACGTCAACTTAGAGCAGGACAAAGTGTTGGACCGCTTAATATGAAAAAACTATTAGGTGAAAATATCATTGATAAATTTAATGATCGTAGTGGTTCAATTAAAACACATAGTCATCACTTAACACATGCGGCAGCAGGATTCCAAACTAGCCCCTTTGACAATGCAACTGTAGTAGTTATTGACGCTATTGGGGAACTCGACACTATCAGCATTTATAATGCATACTATGATAAAAATGGTATGGCACGTTATGAAAAACTATGGAGTAAACAATATCCTAACAGCATTGGATTGATGTACTCAGCAATGACAAAACGTGTGGGGTTGAAACCATTAGATGAAGAATACATTCTCATGGGTATGGTTGCATATGGCAAAGCATTGCACAGTGAAGAAATTAGTCGTGAGTTTTTGTCAGACAAAGATAACTTAGATTTTGCACAAAACTTGCACACCGGAGTAAGAGAAAAATTCTTAGAGAATGCCAACGATATGGATATCGCCGCATCAACTCAACTTCTTACTGAAGAACTAATTGAAATCATTATGCGTAAGGCTAGATCATTGGGTACTAGCAGTAATCTAGTATATGGTGGCGGTGTTGCATTAAACTGTTTAGCAAATAGATTGTTAGGTAATCATTTTAGCAAAATTTGGATCATGCCTAATCCAGGTGATGCAGGTAATAGTTTAGGTGCGGCAGCATTAGGCTATGGTAAAAAGTTAAATTGGAAGAATGCATTTTTAGGACACGAAATACCTGGTCGTTATCCTATTTTAAACTTGTATAAAGAATTAAAACATAGTAAGATAGTAGGTATAGCAAGTGGTCGTGCAGAGTTTGGGCCACGTGCTTTAGGTAACAGAAGTTTATTAGCGGATCCCCGTGGGGATGAAATTAAGGATAAAGTAAATGAAATCAAACGTAGACAAAAATTCAGACCATTTGCGCCTCTCATTTTGGAGGAGTTGGTTCATGATTACTTTGATATGCCTGTTGGCTGGGACAACTCTAGGTATATGCAAGTCATCGCTACTTGTAGGCATCCTGACCTATTTCCTGCTATCGTTCACGCTGACGGCACTAGTCGTGTCCAGACTGTTCCTAAAGATGGAAGTGGAATCAGAATTCTCTTAGAACTTTGGTATCAAGCCACAGGATGTCCAATATTGCTTAATACATCACTAAACATCCGTGGCGAACCAATGGTCAATGACCGTAGTGATGCAGATAGATTTGAAAAACTTTATGGCGTAAAAGTTTACTCTTAAATACAAGATGCTTAGAGATGTATTCTATTACGGAAATAAACCAAACGTTCACCCCAGAGAAAGATTTGCAGAATCATTAGAAGATGCAAGAGAAAAGTGTACAACCGAACACTTTTGGATCATCAATGAATTCTGTGACTATCGAGGATTCGACTGGGATTTTGATTTTGAATTCTTACCTGATGAAGAAGTGTGGGCAGAAGAACATAACAATGTCTGGCCCAGCCAACATCAAAAAGACAGTGGCACATGGTTATGCCCCAAAGAACCAGGTGAAGTTATCATATATCGCAGTGATGTAGACCCTGTTGTTAGAAAAAACGAAAAGAATGATAACTGGGTATTATTAGATAATATAGACGAATACAAATTTGATTTTAGTTGGCATCCAGACCCAACTGATCCTCCCTATATCTATCGCTGGGGTTCAAAGTTTGCACCAGTACAATTAAAACCTGTATTAGAATATCATACACCTAATGCAACTGAAGTCAAATACATGGCTACAACAGTTGAACTTACGATTGAAAGAGATAAATGGGTATTCTATCAACAGCCTGATCCTAATAAATTTGACTTTACATGGAGACCTAATCCATTGGATCCGCCATACATTTACGTATGGGGTAACAAACATATTGATGGTACATTAAAACCCACTGTTGAATATCATGTACCAGGCGCAACTGATAAAAAGTACATGCCTGAAAAATTAGAAGTATTACCTGAATGGGACAAGTGGGCGCTTTTAAAAGAAGTAGATAAAACAAAATTTGATTTTACATGGAGACCCGACCCACGTGAGCCGGCTTACATTTATACATGGGGCAATAAATACGAACCTGCTGAAATAACACCTACGTTGCAGTATGTGTGTGATGGTGCTACAGAAATAAAATACATGGGTGATACTATAGATGTGCTACCACAATGGGACAAGTGGGATATCATTTTACCTATAGATAAATCTACATTTGATTTTACATGGAGACCTGATCCACGTGAACCTAATTTAAATTATGTGTTTGGCAATGACCAGTATGATAGTACTATCATGCCTACACTTATCTATAAGATGGAAGGTGCTACAGATGAAAAGCACATGCCAAGTAACACAAAGTTATTACCACAAAAGCAAAACTTTGAATTTTTAGAAAACAGCGATGGCATTGATTATAGTTGGGTACCTAATCCAACTGCGCCTCCTTATATCTATGCATGGGGCAATCAATGGAACAAAGCAGAAGATAAGATTAGTATTCAATATGTAGTTGAAGGTGCAACAGAATATCAATACATGGATGAACGTGCTATTCGTAAATTCTGTATGGATAATTGGATTATTCCTGACAATGTTGACACAACAGGCTTTGATTTTAGTTGGGAACCTAATCCTAATGATCCTCCTTATATTTATGAATTTGCTACGCAGTGGCAAAAGACAGGTGGACCTCGCTATGTAGTAGAGGGTGCAACTGAAACAAAGTACATGGACTTTCAAAAGGCTAAAAAGTTAGTTGATATGACTAACTGGACTATTCCTAAGAATGTTGATGTTAGCAACTTTGACTTTAGTTGGCATCCAGATGCAACAAGTCCTCCTTATATCTATAACTTCCCTACGCAATGGGCATTAAGCGGTGGACCAACATATACTGTTCCTAATGCAACAGAAGTAAAATACGTAGATGATCAATCGGCAAAGGCAATTCCTAATAAAGATAATTGGGATTTTGATCCAACGTTGATTGACGAAAACAGTTTTGATTTTAGTTGGCATCCGTATGCTGAAGACGAACCCTATATCTATCAGTTTGGTACACAGTGGCAAAAAACAGGTGGACCAAGATATATTACACCTGGAGTACATAAGAACAGTCCAGTTAGTTATGTAGACACACGTGTATTAAAAGCAAAGCGTTTACCTAATCAAAAGAACTGGGCTGTACTTGATAACTTAGTTATAATTGATTTTGATTATAGTTGGCATCCTGACGAAACAGAAGAACCTTACATTTATCAGTTTGGTAATAACTTGTATCCAGCAGAGATTATGCCAACAGTAGAGTATAGTGTTCCTAAGGCAAAACAAGTTAAGTATGTTAGTGATATCATTGCTACACTAGGGCAAGATAGAACTAACTGGGAAATCCCCGACAACGTTGATACTACAGGATTTGATTTTAGTTGGAAGCCTAATCCCAAAGACCCACCCTATATCTATGAGTTTGCAACTCAGTGGCAGAAGACTGGCGGTCCTAAATATATTGTAGAAGGTGCAACTGAAACAAAGTATATTGACACATGCAAAGTTAAAAGATTGCCTTCCGAAGAAAACTGGACTGTACCTACTAACATTGATATTACTGATTTTGATTTTAGTTGGCATCCAGATGCGACAAGTCCACCATACATTTATAACTTTGCAACTCAGTGGGCATTAAGTGGTGGTCCTGTATATACTGTACCTGGGGCAACAGAAATCAAATATGTAGAAGATCAAACTGCACGTGCATTGCCTGATAAAACGAATTGGCAATACGATAGTAATTTAATTGATGAAAACAGTTTTGATTTTAGTTGGCATCCCTATGTAGAAGATCAACCTTATATCTATATCTTTGGTACACAATGGCAAAAGACTGGTGGTCCAAAATATATTACACCAGGCTGTCATAAAAACAGTCCTGTAAAATATATTGACACACGTATTATTAAAGCAAAACGTTTGCCATCAATGAACCACTGGAATATGATATATGATATTGATATGTCAAGTTTTGATTTTAGTTGGCATCCAGATGATACAGATGATCCTTTTATTTACCAATTCGGTAATACACAATATCCTGCAGAAGAAATGCCTACAGTAGAGTATTGCGTTGAAGGTGCTAAGAAATTCAAATATGTGTCAGATGTTGTTGCTAAGTTAGCACCTAATACTGATAACTGGATTATACCTAAAGGTATAGATACAACTGAATTTGATTTTAGTTGGCATCCACATCCTAAGGATCCTCCTTATATCTATGAGTTTGCAACTCAATGGCAAAAAACAGGTGGACCACAATACAAAGTATACGGTGCAACTGAAGTCAAGTATGTTTCTGAACCCAAAGCAAAGAAACTACCTAATATGAAAAACTGGGTAGTACCAGACAATATTGATGTTGATGGTTTTGATTTTAGTTGGCACCCTGACGATACTGCACCACCTTACACGTATCAATTCCCCACGCAGTGGGCATTGACAGGCGGACCCGTGTATGTGGTGCCTAATGCAACTATAAAGAAATATGAAGAATGTCAAACAGCAAGAGTTCTTCCTAGTACAAAAAACTGGGAATATGATGCTACACAGATTGACGTAAGTTCATTTGACTTTAGTTGGCATCCATATGCAGAAGATGATCCTTTCATTTATCAGTTTGGTACTCAATGGCAAAAGACAGGTGGACCAAAATATATTACGCCAGGCACCACTGCTGATAGCCCAGTAAAATACGTAGACACACGTATTATTAAAGCAAAGCGTTTGCCAAACAAAGATAACTTTGTTGTGCTGCCTGGCTTTAACATTAAAGAGTTTGATTATAGTTGGCATCCAGATGATACTGAACCTGCATACACCTATGTATTTGGTAACGAATGGCATAGTGCAGAGCGTGAACCTACACTTGAGTATCGTGTAATTAATTCAACAGATAAAAAATATATTAATAATGTATTTGCTAAGTTAACTCCTGATATGAGTTTGTGGGATATTCCCGACAACGTTGATATATCTAAGTTTGACTTTAGTTGGCATCCAGACCCACATTCACCACCTTATATCTATGAGTTTGCAACAGTGTGGCAAAATCGAGGAGGTCCTAAATACAAAACTCCAGGTGCAACTGAAGTAAAATATATTGAAGACATTAAAGCACCGTTAGTGCCTAGTAAAAAGAATTGGTTGATTCCTGAAAATGTAGATGTATCAACATTTGATTTTTCATGGGTACCTCATCCACTAGCGCCACCTTATATCTATCAGTTTGGTACAATTTTAGATGAGAAAGATGGCCCAAGATATCTTACACCAGGTAATAACGGAGAGATTGTATACTTAGATCGTATTGAAGTTGATCCTGCAACATTAGTTGAAGTAAAGATTGGTCAATACTTTATTGATACAACACTTGAAGATTTAGTAAAGAAACATCCTGACGAAATCTTTTGGGCGATGCAAAAAAACATTGACTATTCTACATTTGATTTTGCATGGAGACCTGAAGTTATCAACATTGCTTGGGAATCTGATTACGTTAACGTGTTCGGTTCACCTGATAGTGAAGTTACGCAGACATACTTTGTTAATGCAAAGTCTTATTTGAAAGGCAAAACAGATTTCAAATTTATTGAGGAGACTGCAATTGATGATAAGTCATTGGCTAAACTGTTTAAAAAGCCAGACATGTTCTACGTTGACAAAGGCAATAAAGAATCATCAGCACGTTTTGAATTACTCAAAGCCAAGTTCCCGCACATTCAAAAGACACGTTATCTAAACAGTTGGGTAGACACAATCAATCGTTGTACTAATCGTGCAACCACTCCCATATTATGGATATTGAATAGTGAGTTAGATTACAGTAACTTTGACTTTGAATACTATCCTAACCCTTGGCAGATGAAAATGGTTCATGTATTTGGTACTCAATGGAGTCATTGGGGAACCACATTCATGGTCAATCGTGAAACGTTTAGCAATGATACCAAATACATTAAGATCATTGAACACTTGAGTAACTTAAACTTTGTTAAGACTAACAGAGCAGTAGCCACACAATGTTTATATGACATTGTATTGATTGATCATGGCAATATCAATAATGTTATTGAATTGTTACAACAAAAGGCAGGTGACAAATCTGTTAGTGTTGTTAAGTATGATACAAGTTACTTGAACACAATTAGAACTGTATTGAGTAAACAGCCAGACAAACGTGAAAACTATATTTGGTTGTGCAGTAGTATTTGCGATTACACAAACTTTGACTTTAGTTATGTTTGCGATCCATTTGCACGTGAACAGTTGCATGTGTTCCCTAGTGGTAAACAAAAGTTTGGTGACACATTCTTCTTAGATGTTAACAAAGCAAAAGAATTAATAAAAGAGATTGATTCACTGGAAGAATACAACAAGGTTAACTACAATGCGTCATTGCGTGTACCTAGAATGCCTGAGCCAATCATTGTAACAAGTGATGATACACTTGTTGATGCGGCAAAACGTATTGAAGGATACCCATATGCTGTATTGATGACAGAAGATAACAAGAATATTGATGTCATTGATACTGAACCAATGAACTTGTGGAGCCCTGAAACTAAGACAATCATGGTTACAAGCACAGGTGCATCACGTATCATTGTGCCACGTGACGTAAAAGACCACGTAAAAACCGAATTATACGATTATCCGTATATTAAGAAATCAACTAAACTTGCTATGAGCAAGCCACTGGATATAGTCTTCCTAAGCAATGGTGAAACCGGCGCTGACGAGAACTACGAACATTTACTGAAGGTGACTAAGGGTATTAAAAACCGTGTAGTAAGAGTTGATGGTGTTAATGGTCGTGCTGCCGCATATCATGCCGCAGTTGAAGCCAGTGAAACACCTTGGGCATTCACAGTCTTTGCTAAACTAAAAGTATCAGCAAAGTTTGATTGGAACTGGCAACCAGATAGAATGCAAATTCCAAAGCATTATATTTTCCAAGCAAAGAATCCTGTGAATGGTCTAGTTTATGGTCACCAAGCCATGATTGCATATAACAAGAAACTTACACTTGCTAACGAGGGTAAAGGTCTTGACTTTACATTAGACGACCCGCATGAAGTTGTGCAATTGTTGTCTGGTACAGCAGTATATAACACAGATGCATTTAGCACATGGCGTACTGCGTTCCGTGAAGTATTAAAACTACGTGCAGAAGATAGTGATATCGCACGTGAACGTTTACATGCTTGGTTGAACAAAGCAGAAGGTGACTTTGCACAATATAGTATCAAGGGTGCAGTTGATGCAGATGAATACTATGATGAAGTAAACGGAGACTTTGACAAGATCAAACTCAGTTATGAGTGGGCATGGTTACGCAACATGTTTGACATGTCATGATTGAAATCATTCCAGACTTTAAATGTAGCGCGCCATGGGAAGGTGTGTTTATTAATCCTGACGGAGACTTTAGATTTTGTTGTGCAGGACAAAAAGGCTCAATTGGTAATTTAAATAAAAACACACTACAGGAACTTATTGACGGTCCTGTTAAGCGTGTGCAAGATGACATACTTACAAAAGGTCACAGTGATTATTGTACCAACTGTATGGAGTCTGAACAAAAGTCTGGTAGAAGTTTGCGTGAAAGTTTTACACAAGACTTTACCAAATTTGATACAACAAAATTTGTAGCAAGACAGTTAGATGTTCGTTGGAGAAACACTTGTCATTTACGTTGTGGATATTGTAACAGCGAATGGAGTAGTGCATTCGCACAATGGGAAGGTAAGAACTATAAAGTATCTGAAACATCTTGGCAAGAAGATGTATTAGAATTCTTGCGTGAGAATAGTGATATGCAAGTTGTTAACTTTTTAGGTGGTGAGCCACTGTTATTAAAAGAAAACGTTGACTTGATTGATTTGATGCCAAGAAGAATACACGGAGGTGTAGTTACTAATCTTTCAATTGAAAACATTGAAACACTTCCTGTATATCAAAAATTACTTAACCGTAGAACCTCTTGGCTAGTTAGTTTAGAGGCAACAGGCAATAAATTTGAATACATCAGACGCAATGCCAAATGGGAACTTACTAGCGAAAATTATAAAAATTTACATAAGAACTTAAATCCTGAAAGTAACTTGGGGATACACATGACATATTGTATCCAAAGTGCGTTCTCATTAGTAGAAACATTTGATTGGTTGTTTAGTGTCGATCCCAACCCAGTTAATAATTTTAGTTTCCCGTCTTTACTGTTGGGACCAAAACAGTTTTCTATATACACTTTTCCAAAAGAAATCAAAGAGTTAGCAATACAAGAGTTTGATTTATTGATGGAAAAGCACGGTGACTACATTAATCAGCGAACCAAAGACTTTGTAATCAACACACGACAGTCATTGGTAGACACAATGGATGAAATGGATTTACAACATTTGGATATATTTAAAGAATATATAAAGAAAACTGATAATGAAATTAACCCAATTACTTTTGCTAAAGAATGGCCCGAAGTCTACGAGATTTTGGAAAAATATTAAATCCTTTTCTCTTGCAATTTGGTCAAGGTTGATGTATACTCAATCTCTAATGCTAAATCAATATTTTAAAAATAATTCTGATGCTAGGGGTATCCCATATATCCCCAATGACCAGTGGTTGTTGTTTATAGCACAAAACAACAAAGATGATGTAAGAGTAGCATTGGCTGATTACATTACAAGCAATAACATTCCATTCCCCAGTAAGCAATTTACAAAGACTGAATTTGAAAACTTGTTCACACGTTTTTGTAATACATCAATGATGGGTGAATACAAAGATTTTAATACTGTACTAGAAAAAGTAGATTACAAGTACAAGTATTCAGATAACCCATTGGGAGTTATCGATAAATCGCACGCATATAATACTGTAAGCAATTACTTTCAGCAAGAAAATCGTATGCGTTGTGGTAGCAATCTTGTTGACAGTCCATGGGATATTTGGCACGACAAGACTAAACTAGAAAAAATGAACTGGCACTTTTGGCGTAAAGGTGCATTAGGCAAAGATGATGTGTGTGATGCAACATTCCGTAGTGCATTTCGCATTGGCACATATACAGCAACACAGTTTAGACCCAGTGTTGCAAAAGCCCTTTATGAAAAGCACAATGCTGTAAATGTATTAGATACAAGTTGTGGTTGGGGCGATAGACTAGCAGGGTTCTATGCGACAAAATCTACAGAACGTTATGTTGGTTGTGACCCAAATCCTGAAGTGTTTGAGACATATAAACAACAGTGCCTAGAGTACGAACGATTGTTAGGAAATGTGCCCATTTTAACGGAGTCTGTCAACTATTTTAAGTGTCAGGGCGTTAAAGTAGTAGAGATTTATAATTTGCCTAGCGAAGACGTAGATTGGACACAGTATGTTAATACTTTTGACTTCTATTTTACCAGTCCCCCATATTATGAGACTGAACGATATGGTGTGTCAACTGTCAAATCTAATGAGCAGTCTTGGTCTAGATACCCTGACTTTGAGAGTTGGAAAAACAATTTCTTTTTCAAAGTCAATCGTATGGTCTGGGACACAATTAAGCCAGAGGGTTATATGATGCTAAACATTATCGAACCACGTATAAATAATGGCAAGCGTTTAAACCTATGTGACGATATGGTTGATGACATATTGACTTATCCAAACAGTAACTATCTTGGTAAGATTGGTATGCGTATGCAAGCAAGGCCACATGCGATTGTTAACGCTGATAAAAACAGCATTTTTGTTGAACCCATATGGGTGTTTCGTAAAGGTTCAGTTGATTATCCAAAAGCAAGCACATTTGACGAATTGTTTGATGTTAAATAAGTAAGGGAGATGATTATGAATAAGTTTATTTTAGGTTCATTATTAGCATTATTAGCAGTTCCTGCATTTGCTCAAACAGCAGATGTAGCAACAGTTATCGGTGTTAGACCTCGATGGGTAGTTGGGCAACAAAAGCAATGTGAATTGCGTGAAGTTGTACGTGATAACAGTCGTGGTGACACTACAATCGGAGCACTAGCCGGTGGCGCAATTGGTAGCACAATTGGTGGCAACAGCAAAGACCGACTAGTTGGTGGAGTTGTTGGTGCATTGGTCGGTGGTGCTGTAGGCAATGAAGTTGGTAAAGAAGGTGCTAAGCCAGAAGTACGTGAAGTATGTCGTTTAGTACCGGTTCAAATGCAACAAGGCACAGTAGTGACATTTGAATATCATGGTAAGTTTTTCACGCAAGATTTTCCACAGTAAGGAGATTATTATGAATAAGTTTCTATTAGCAAGTTTAATCGTATTAGCAAGTGTATCAACAGCACAGGCTCATGAGGAACATGGTTGGGGACGAGGATATCCTCAACGTGAACATTATCGCGGTGGATGCTGTGGTTGGGTAGCACCAGCATTGATTGGTGGAGTAATTGGAGCAGAGTTGGCTCGTCCATATTACTATCCTCCAGTAGTTGTTGAGCAAGTACCTGCACCAGTTACAGTTACTCCATATCAACCACAACGAATCATTTTAGGTCCTAATGATGTAGTAATCAATGGTGTTGTTTATACTAAGCAACTTGTTGTTATCAATGGAATCACACAGGAAGTTCTAGTCGTAAAACAATGAAAATTTTAGGTTTGGAAGTGTGGGGACAGTCCGAAGGGAATGTCTCCACTTTTTTTGATAGATTAGAAAAAGAAACATTTGATTATATTGTATTGTTTGGACAAAACGAATGGCAATACTATATAGCATACTCGACTGTATTAGATAGAGCAATCGAAGAAGTTTGCGTTAAACGTAATCAAAACCTTTATATATTTACCGGCGCAAGTATCATTAATGAAATTGATGAACCAACACTTCATCCATTAGTAAAATTAATTAAATGGAGTGAATGGTACTTTATTAAAACTTATGTGCAGATGTGTTCTTATGCCGTAAACAATGATGAAAACATTGAAGAAGTATTGGACTATACTAAAAATGTTGTAGACTATAACAAAAATGTTTATGTTGATGATTACGAATATCATTACATTACATTAAACAATCGTGCGCACAAACATCGTTGCCACATGATGGACATATTAGCAAAATATAATTTAATTGATAAAGGTGCAATATCATGGGCAAACGTACACAATAGCAATGGATACGACTATCCTTGGCAATATTGGACTCCACAAATATTACAATTAGGAACTTATGAGGCCAATAACAAGGCTTGGGGTAACATACCAACTGAGTACTATGAATCATTTGTTTCACTTATAAATGAATCTACAATCAATTCTGTAATCTTTAGTGAAAAAACTGTTTTTGCATTGGTGTGTGGTCAACCATTTATTTGTGTATCAGGTCCAGGACATCATAAATTTTTAGAAAGTATGGGGTTTGAGTTATATGATGAACTGTTTGACTATTCATTTGATAGTGAAACAAACAATAACAAACGAACCGAGTTGGTAGTACAAAATATAGATAGGCTATGCAAACTACCTATCTCTGAATTAACTAACCTTAAAAAACAAATTAGACCTAAACTTATCAGAAACAAACAAAGGGTAAAAGATATTGCATTGTCACCCAATTCGTATTGCAATATTATTGAAGAAGTGCTAAAGTTAGATGACATTGAGTGTGCAACAGCATGTGGATGGATATGGCACGTGTTTTGGTTATTGAAGGATTGTCATAAAGATAATACTCTTTTATAATAAATAATATTACGGTTTTATGAAAGGAAGTACATTATGAAACAGAGTAAATTAGTATCCAAGATGTACAAGGCATGTTTCACACATGATGATGAGAAACAGCAAGAACTACGTAAGTTAGAATTTATTAAGATTTTAAAACGCAAGGCAAAAGGCAAAAAGTTTGATGCCAAGTGGACTGTAATGCAATAAATAAGAGATATTGCTGTACGAAGCGAATCCAAAGACGGACAAGACGGGGGTGCGATTCCCCCCGCCTCCACCATATACGCATTATTGATTAGTGCCTATATGATGGGGGCGACCAGGATCGATTGACGGACAAGTAGACGAGTGGACAGCACGGGAAAGCAGAACCCGTAGGGTTGGGGGAACTCGACCGTAGAAGCAAAAACTATAATTGCAAACGACAATTATTATTACGAGGATCTACGCTTAGCCGCGTAACCCGTGGGGGCAGGAAAGGCCTTCTAACCCAACAAACCAGAAAAGGCTCGCAAGAGCCTTTTCTTTTGGATGCTTTAACGTAACTAAATATTATCATGGCACTTCCAATCGTAACACATATTGAACGCTTACCCAATTTAAAAGTTGAATTGAGCAAACTAATTTCCGAGTATCAAACAGTTCAGGATAAACTAGAAGACGTTACTACGCACAATAATTCTACGTTAGTACAGCGAAAATTTCATTTAATTAAAAATGATATAAGTTCTGATGAATTAAGTTTGTTACCTTATACCAATAGTATTATAGAAGAAGTTTTTAAATTACAAAAATTTAACTCAGTAACTTATAGAAGTGTGTTGCCCAATACTTGTTATAACTGGCACACAGATCCAGGAAAATATTGTGTGCATATCCCATTGATAACCAGTACTGGCGCACGATTTGTATACGAAAACAGGTCATTTTATATGCCAGCAGATGGATCATTGTATGTAGTTCATAATGGAATATCACACACATTTGCTAATGCAGGTATCGAACCTAGAGTGCATATAACTTTTGAAAATCTCTAGCATCAAAATTTGTCAATAAATACACTTCTTTAACCAAGGAGAATTTCGATGACTACAAAATATTGGGGATACCATTTGCTTTTAGATTGCACAGCGTGTAATAAAGAAAAGATTATGGATGGCGATAACATCATTGCTTTCACTAAAGAATTGATCAAGCGTATTGATATGGTTCCAGTTGGGGAACCTCTAGTAAAGCGTTTTGCATTGCATGATGACACTAAAGCAGGATATAGTATGCTTCAATGGATTGAAACATCACATCTTTCTGGTCACTTTATTGATTCTAATGGCGATGCATACTTTGACGTTTTTTCTTGCAAACCATTTAGCAATCAAGTTGTAATTGATACAGTTCGTGAGTATTTTGCTCCCGAAAACATCAATTCTGCTTATTTGCCAAGAGACACTAGAGTTAAATCAGCAGAAGTTGAGCAATTCCAAGATCCATGGGATATCGCACAACGTTAATTGAAAGAGTGATCGTTCTTTAATCTCACATAAATACAGTATGGATATTAAAGAACTTCACTCATTTAAACTTTCTGACGCAGTTAAATTTCACGACCGATTAAATCCTAAATTATGGATCGGTGAACATTTGGACCCTCAGGTTAGAAAACAGTTATTGGTCATTGCTAAAGACTTTATGACTGAGTTAGGTATCCACACTCCAGCGGTAGATGACATTACAATTTCGGGAAGTAACGCCGCATATTCATATACTCCGCATAGTGATTTAGATTTGCATATCTTAGTAGATATGAGCAAACTACTTGACAATGATGTATACAAAGAATTATTCCATGCAAAGAAAACACTATACAATGATAGCCATGATATCACAATCAGGGGTGTTCCAGTAGAATTATACATTCAGGATAGCAATGAACCTGTAGTTAGTTTGGGTGAGTACAGCATTTTAAATGATCGCTGGATAAAACGCCCAACTAAACGCAGAGCCAACCTAGATCAAAACGCTACACGTGCTAAGTTTGACAAACTATTAGAGATGGTAAGTCTAGCATTAAAGACCAAAGATTTAAAGAAACTTACCAAAGTTATTAAAAACATCAAGCGTTATCGTCAAGCAGGGTTAGACAAGGGCGGTGAATTCAGCCCAGAGAACCTAGCATACAAAGCATTGCGCAGTCAAGGCTTGATAGAAAAACTATACAAGTTGCGTGATAAACTGCATAGTGAATTATTAAGCATTGATGAAATGTATCGTGATCCTGTTACTATACAAAAAGAAGAACAAGAAAAAACATTTAAGGCTAGTCAAGTTTGGAACTATGTTAAAAAGATACACCCTGCTGATCAACAAACTGATGCTGGTGCTGGCTTCTGGGATAAACATCGTCCTAATCAAAATATTTGGGAAGCATTTGATCAACCTTATCCTATTAAATGGGAAAAAGGCGAATTCGCTGATTATGATGCATTGGCTACATTACCAGATGGTAAACCTTTGCACATCATGTTCAACAACGAAGGTGATGGTGAGTTCTTTATTGAGTTCTATAGAAACAACAGTCAAGAAGTTACTGGCGAAGGTGATGCACAAAGAGTATTTTCTACTGTGTTAAATGCTATACAAGAGTTTATTAAAAAAGAACATCCTTGGCGTTTGATGTTTTCAGCAAGTAAAGATAACTGGGCAAAACAACAGAAAAATAGTGAGAGTAGAGCCAAATTGTATGATAGATTAGTACAACGATATGCTAATGCTTGGGGATATGATATGTACCACGAAGATCACGGTGATCAAGTTACATATGAACTAACTCAATTAAAACAAAATGTAAAAGAAGCCTCAGGGTATATTCCCAGTGCCAAGCAAAAGAACGATCCACGATTCAAAACTGCCCTAACAGTTGATGTAGCAGAAGAAAAAGAACCATTGATAATGTATCATGTTACTCCAACTCGTAATTTACCTTTTATAAAGCGTAGAGGGTTGATTCCAACTATGGGTAGTAGATCGAGTCAAATAGAACACGAAGTCCATGGTGTATTTTTATTTCCCGATAAAATAAGTGCAGAAGATGCAGTGATGAATTGGTTAGGTGACCAGTTTGACGAAGATGAAGACCTAGCAATGCTAGCAGTTAATGTATCGGGTTTAGAGGATAGTATTCAAGCCGGTGCAGAATACGAAAAAATAAGCACTGTTCCTATAGAACCAAGCAGAATTAAAGTAATACATACAATGTTAGAATGCTCAGGATATATTCCTAGTGTAAAACAAAAAAATGACCCAAGGTTTGAGAAAGCATTGACAGTAGACGTACATCCTGACACAATGAAAAAAGGTGCTAAAAAATTCGGCTGGAAAATCAGTCGTGCAGGGATCCCTCCCACGGCCAACCCCAATGGGAAGTTCTAAGTTGTTGTTTTTAAACAACAAAAAATCCTAAAAAAAGTGGCTAAAAAGGCTTGACTTTTAATCAGTTTGGGCGTACAATACATGTATTGAAACTGATTAAAAGGACTCAAAAATGACTCTTTCTGATATCACTAGTGCTATTATCAATGGCAATCTTACCAATGACCAACTCAATACTGTAGCCGATTCGATCAGGTTTGCACGTGCCCAGCTGGTCAAGCAGACCAAACGTAGCATTAGTGTTGGTTCTAGTGTAAAGTTTTTCAATTCACGTGATGGTATCGAGGTCCTCGGTACTGTTTCTAAAATCAACACTAAGTATGTTATTGTTAAGTCCGGTTCTACTAACTGGCGTGTTCCTGCAAACATGCTAGAAAAGGCTTGACATTTAATCAGTTTGGGTATATAATACACTTATACACTTAAGAAACGGAGCAGTTATGTTAGAACCTCTTACAGAACGTCAAAAGACACTTATTGTTAACAATGTTGTTAAGGCAGTTAAGAACATCAACAGCCTCAACAAGACCGGGTACAAGTATCTGTATCTCTGCTCCGGTTTTATCGCACACTATGACCTTTATGGTTTCATTAGTCACTACTCGGACTATAGTTTAAAACAAGATATCTTGTCGTTTGCAGGTCAAAATCAGTGGAAGAATTTTCGCCCGGGTGAACGTGACTACGAATACTATCAGTCTAAGGCTGATGTGTATGCCCGAATTCTTGAACAAATTGCTTGACATTAATTCAGGCTTCTGTTATAGTATCAACATTATCAACTTAAGGACAAACAATGCAAGTTTCAGACAATCTTACAGTCACTAGCGTACAGGCACGCAAGGCTATTCTTAAGGCGTTTAAGGTCAAGCGCCCTGTTTTTCTCTGGGGTCCTCCCGGTATCGGTAAGTCTGAGGTTGTCTCAGAAATTACCGATGAACTGAATGGTCTTATGATTGACTTGCGCATGGCGCAAATGGAACCTACTGACATTCGTGGTATTCCATACTTCAACAAAGACATCAACAAGATGGACTGGGCTCCCCCAGTTGATCTGCCCGACGAGGAACTGGCTAGTCAGTATCCCCTCATTGTTCTTTTCCTTGACGAAATGAATAGTGCGCCCCCTGCTGTTCAGGCTGCAGGCTATCAATTGATTTTGAATCGCCGTGTTGGTAAGTACAAGTTGCCCGATAATGTTGTTATCGTTGCGGCAGGTAATCGTGAAAGTGACAAGGGTGTTACTTATCGCATGCCGATGCCCCTTGCTAATCGTTTTGTTCACATTGAAATGCGTCCCGATTTTGCAAGTTGGCAGAACTGGGCTGTTAACAAGAACATCCATCAAGACGTGGTTGGTTACTTGTCTTTCAGCAAGCAGGACCTGTATGATTTTGATAGCAAGAGTTCCAGCAAGGCATTCGCTACTCCCCGTAGTTGGTGTTTCGTAAGTGACCTGCTTGATGACGAGGATACCGATACTGATACTCTGTACAATCTTGTTGCAGGTGCTGTTGGTGAAGGTCTTGCTGTTAAGTTTATGGCTCACCGCAAGGTTGCAGGTCGTATGCCCGCACCCAGCGATATCTTGAGTGGTAAGGTAACTGACCTTGCAGTTAAGGAAATTTCTGCAATGTACTCTCTTACTGTTTCAATGTGCTATGAACTCAAGGATGCAGTTGAAAACAAGAAGGTTGACAAGAAAAAGTTCCATGAAATGGCAAACAACTTTGTCACTTATATGATGAACAACTTTGAAACTGAATTGGTCGTGATGGGTGCTAAAATCGCCCTCAAGACTTATGGTCTTCCAATTGAACCTAGTCAATTGAAGAACTTTGATGAGTTCCACAAGAAGTATGGCAAGTACATTGTGGAAGCAGGTAATTAATACTACTAAAGGAAGTATATGAAATATGGTAATACAGGTCTATTAACAGCGGTTACAGGAGCATTGCTGTTATCAGCATGTGCTACTAAACCACCCGAAGTTAAGGTCGAGGCTCAGGCTCCGATCAAACTCTCGACACTTAACAAGGATGAACGGGTAGTTGAGGAGAAACGTGAACGTGCCATTGAGGAACGTAAAACGGTTCTTGTCAACTTACCTGAATGGTTCATGAACCCTCCTAAATCTGATGACAGCACATTATATGCTGTTGGCACTGATACTAGTGATCGCCTTAATCTAGCGTTAGAAAAGGCGATCCTAGATGCCAAACGTCAATTGGCAGATCAGAAGGATGGTAAACTAAACAGTAATACACGCCAAATTGTGCGTGATGGCGATAGCAAACGTAAGTCAATTACACAATATGATCGTGCTACATCAAACATTATTTTGCGAACCTCATTAAAAAATTATGTGGTTCAAGAAAAGAGTGTACATGTAACTGAAAAAGGTTATAGTGCGTTTGTATTATTGAAGTACGATATTGAAGATACCAGTGACAATGGTAGCACTACAATTGATAACTTTCCGGCCATGAAGGAATTGGATCAAAAGGTTCAAAGTGAATCTAAGACACAACCTCAACCAATCAGTAGCACTAAGGCTGAAAGTTCTGTCACGTTACTTGATGTAGACAATGAAGAATACAAAAAGAAACGTGATGAGGCTCTTCAAAAACCCGGAGCAGTAATCGGTCAGGTTACTGTTCGCTGATTAGGAGCGCAACATGCGCAGTTTAGTAGGATGTTGTATTATGTTAGCGTGGCACTTATGCCACGCTGAAACTATGACAATGGATATAGAAGCCCATTATAAAATGGGAAAAAATGAATCCGTTGTGCAAGGACGCAATTATTGCATTGCTAATGCTAAACAACAAGCAGTAGACACTAGCGATAGTTTTATAGAATCCTCAATAACGGTTCGTACTCACGAAGGTCCTGACGGGAAAGAAACTTCTCAGGCACGTAAGGATACAAGGTCCTTGAGTGCCCAATTAGTGTCTGCTAAACTGTTAGAAGAAAACATACAATCCGAAGACGGACATATGGTTTTCTATTGTACAGTTGAAACTGCATTTGATCCTGACAAAATGCAAGACAAGTTACAAACGTTGATGGATACCAAACGTTTAGAATTAGAACTAAAGGCCCAACAAGAGCAAATAGTTTTATTGCGTAAACAATTACAAGCCCAACAGTCTGTAAAACCTGCGGCCCCTGTATATACTCCAACCCCTACGACATATACACAACCGGCCCCTGTATATACTCCACCGGTGACATATACACAACCTGTTTATACAGCCCCTACCCAAGTAATCTATACCCCTGCCCCAACTGTAACATACTATAAACAGCCGGTTTGCGTGGTTAAAAGGGGCTATATTGCGGCAGGATATCGTGTTTTCTGCTCAAATTAGAGCTTGACTTTTATTCAGGTCGGTGCTATAATATATACATAATCGAATAAAGGATATTTCATGTCAGAAGTTCTGAACCCAACTAAAAAGCGTAAGCGTAGCAAGAACCTCGAAAAACTTGTAGGTCCTACTGACCCCAAAATTGATGCGGCCGCACGTGAACGACTGATTACGGCACGTATTGGTTTGCTGTTGCGCCATTCGTTTTTTGGTAATCTTGCAACCCGTTTGCAATTGATTAATGCCGACGAATGGTGTTCTACTGCGGCAACTGATGGCTTGAAGTTTTATTACAATGCACGTTTCATTATGATGCTAAAGCCTAAGGAAGTTGAATTCCTTGTAGGTCATGAAGTGTTGCACGTTGTATATGATCACATTGGTCGCCGAGGTAATCGTGACCCTCAAATCTGGAACATCGCCGATGACTATGCTGTTAACGCTGACCTCAAGCGTCACAAGGTAGGCGACTTTATCACTACTGTGCCTTGCTTGTATGAAACAAAGTATGATGGCAAGCCTGCTGAGGAAATCTATGATGACCTCATGCAAAACGTGCAACACATTGATATCGATTCATTGGTCGATAAAATGATTGACGATCACCTCGAGGCTGATGGCGAAGGTGGTGATGAAGGCGAAGACGGTGATGGCGACAAGCAAGGCAAAGGTCGTCCTAAGATGAGTCCTGAGGAACGTGAACGTGTTCGTCAGGAAGTCAAGCAGGCTATCATCAATGCCGCACAAGGTGCCGAACCCGGAAGTGTCCCTAAGGGTGTTGAACGTCTTATCAAGCAACATACTAACCCTATTATGCCTTGGCGTGAATTGATTCAAACTAATCTGACCAGTGCAATCAAGACTGACTTTAGTTGGATTCGTCCTTCACGTAGAAGTTGGCACATGGATGCTATCATGCCTGGTATGACTCCTGGTGAGGAAATTGACGTTAACGTGTTCATTGACTTGTCAGGCAGTATTTCAACTGAACAGGGCAAGGCATTTATTAGTGAAGTTGCAGGCATGATGCAGGCATTTGATGGTTATAAAATCAATATCGCATGTTTCGATACTGAGGTATATAACTACAAAACTTACACTAGCGAAACCCTCGAGGATATCGGTGAGTATGAATTGATGGGCGGTGGTGGTACCGACTTTGATTGCATCTTTAAGTATCTTAAGGAAAACGCAATTGAACCAAATCGACTGATTGTCTTTACTGATGGTTATCCGTTTGGTTCGTGGGGTGACCCGGACTATTGTGATACGACATGGATTATTCATGGTGATCCCAATCCAAATCCCCCGTTTGGAACTTACGCAATTTACGATGATCATAAAAAGCGTTGAGGAGATTTATATCTACGAATCACCAGACGGCGGTAAAACAATTTATCGCCGTGCCCCGGGTTCTACTGATCGGGAAATGATTCGTGAGGACCCTGAACGTAAGTATATTGACCAATGGAATACTTGGCGTGAAATATTAAAATTGGCTAGAGACAATGTTACATTACGTGATGCTGTTGAACGTGCTGAAATGATTTATAAGTTGATCAAAGATGAAAACCACTAGATTTCTTGCCATGTGGGATAACACTGGACTTGAATGTTTGCTTAATATTTCTAAGTTGCAACAAGAACATGAGCAGTGGGAAAAAGATACAATGTGGAAAACCCTTAGGGGTGATCCGTTGCGTAATATCAAACCACCTGGTGTTCCGTTAGATGCTATGATGATGCGGGCAAGAGTTAATAGCCAACGCCATTATGAAATATATTTGTTTGATTCGGAAATTTCTGAAAGTGATATTGAAGAAATGTTTGAATCTAGTCCACAAGTAATTGTAGATAGCATTCGTAACATAGGTAAAAAATTGTTTTGTAACCGTGCAACAAAAAAAGAGGTTATAGTATGATGTATATTGGTACAAGTTTGGGCGGATGCTTGAAATCCATCATGGCAGGTGAAGTGTCCAGGGACGATGTTTTGTTGATTGTTACTCGCACAGACTGTCCTGATTATGATACATTTGTTAATGTGGTAAAGGCTTATTATGAACGGGGAAATCCTTATGCAAGTAATCCCGAACGTTATGATTTATGCGATTACGAATTTGATGCTGTATTACTCTTAGCCCAATATCTATGGAGTATGGGAAAGATTCATCAGCCTAGAACATATGGTGCTCCTAGTGGTTATGTTCATTCAGAATTGGGTCAAAGTCTTTGGATTGAAATTATTCCTCCTAACAGAATGAATAATCCCGCAGTTAAGAATACGTGGGAACAATTAAAAATGTTGACAACATTAACTGCCGACCATCACAATGCTGGTATCTATGTTCGATGACTTTTGAAGATATCAATATTGAAGAATGGGTAGAGTGTAGGGAATTATCCTATAAACCTATCCATTTTGTTAAATCACAAACTCCACTAACCGATAAATCTAAACTTTGGATAAAAGAAACACTCAAAGGTAGATATTGCATTATCAAAAGTGATGATAGCGATTATACATTTTTATTTTCTGATAAAGAAGTTCCTTGTTTTGAGGACCCTAAGGAAGCAGTTTTTTACGAATTAACATGGTCGTAAAAAAATATTAACGTCACAATCTATTATTAAATAGATATACAAACAAGGAGAACACTATGAGTTTTTTAAGACACGTTGGTAAGCATGGAGATCGTAAGGTTGCGGTCGTATTCCGTGAAGTGCCCGGCGAGCCTCATATGTGTTTGGTTGTCTATCCTGAGATTCTCAATCAACACATTCACGATCCTTTGATGCAATGCATTGAAAGTGATATTGGCCAAAGCAGTGAAAATTTGGCTGATGCTTTAAACCGTACCTATACTAAAGATGGCACTATCATTTTGCAGAAGTTGCATAGTGAAGGTATGTTGAAAAAGGTTAACACCGAACAAATTTTAATGACCCCACAACCTAACACTAAGATCAGATTAAATGAACTTAACAAGATGTTAGATGAAATGAAGTTAGGTGAAGAGGCTGTTAAGCGTATGGCAGAACTAGATGCCAGCCGTGGAATGCAGGATCCAGCAGAAGTTGCAAGACGTATGCGTGGTAATAAGGATGCACAAGTTAATCAGCCAGTAGTCGCTGCCAGTGGTGATGCATTAGGTGATGCGGCATTAGCAAACAACTTGCGTCAACAGGCTACCAAGATGACAAACGAGGCTAAGGGCTTAATGGCCGAAGCACAGCGTTTGCTCAAAGAAGCAGCCAGTATGGATCCAGTGAAGCCTAAGAAGGAGACTACAAAGAAAACTGCCACCTTAGATGCTACTCCTAAAACAAAAACTTCTAGGGTGAAAAAGGTAAATGTCGCCTGATTTTATTAAGAAATGGGAGACTTTACTTGAGGACGTTGAGAAACAAAAAATACCTGTAGAATTTATTAAGAAGTTAATTATTAAACTTCACGGTAAACGACAACAGACTATTAATATTGAAAAGTTTCTCAATCAAGGTTTGGAGCCTGAACAGATTGAAGAAGCCGTAAGTAGAAAACTTGCGGAGTTGGATGATCAGGTTTCAAGTATTGAATTCATTCTCAATGTAAAGAATATTGCCGAAACTGTACAACCTGAGACTGACCGTTTATTGAACGGACTGTGAGTTGAAGGAAGTATTGTAGATACAATTGCCCTGGTATATCCGGGGCAATTTGCCAAATGTGCTTGCAATAATTTGTTTAAATTGCTACAATAATACATAACTGAAAGACCACATGAAACAGTACCTAGATTTATTACAAGATATTTTAGACAACGGCGAAACAAAAGACGACCGTACTGGAGTAGGCACAATTAGCCTATTTGCCAGACAATTGCGTTTTGATTTGCGTGAAGGCTTTCCAGCAGTAACAACTAAAAAATTAGCATGGAATGCTTGTAAAGCAGAGTTGCTTTGGTTCATTGAAGGATCAAGTGATGAACGTAGATTAGCAGAATTAACATACAAAGACCCAACAGGAAAAGTTACTATTTGGACTCCAAATGCTTTAGCAAGTTATTGGAAACCCAAAGCAAAGTATGATGGTGATTTGGGTCGAGTATATGGAGTACAATGGAGACATTGGAGAAAACCTGTACTAAATCACGAACATGAAATGTTCCGTGATGACTTTGGTAGTTGGTACAGTGGTCCAGGACCAAGTCATATTGAAGTAGATCAATTGGAAAATTTGATTGAAGGATTAAAGAATGACCCTAATGGTCGCAGACATATTATCAGTGCATGGAATCCAGGTGAACTAGATCAAATGGCATTGCCACCTTGTCACGTTATGTGCCAGTTCTATGTTAATAAAAACCGTGAACTTAGTTGCCATATGTATCAACGCAGTGTTGATGTGTTTTTAGGCTTACCTTTCAACATTGCTAGTTATGCATTGTTTACACATTTGATTGCACAAGTATGTGGTTATGGTGTTGGTGAGTTGATTATCAGTACAGGTGACACACATATCTATAAGAACCATGTTGAACAAGTAAAAGAACAATTACAACGTAAACCTTTACCACTCCCTACTTTGAAGTTAAATAAAAGTATCAAGGATATCAATGATTTTAAAATGAGTGATATTGAATTGTGTGATTACGAAAGTCATGGCTCAATCAAAGCCGAGATGGCAGTATGATAAACAAACCACTAGTGTTCTATGTTAAATGGACAGGGACATTTGGAAGTCTATTGACTGTGTTTTTGACTAGTCATGACTATGTACCATATAACAAGTATTCAGGATTAACAACTGCTATACTTTGGACATTAAGTGGTGTGTTGTGGAAAGAGGCAGCATTAGTAATACCAAATATTATTATTGCATTGATTTATTTGTCAGGTATACTCAAATGAATATTATAAAAACTAAAGTTCATACGATTAGAATGGCAGATGTTGAAGATCCCGATCTGTTTGTTGCTGAACCGATATATCATTGGCAACAAACTGACGCAGGAAAGTTTATTATGAATAATAGTAAACAACAGCCAGAATGGCATAGACGTATCGACACTTACAAGTATGGATATCAATATGATATCATAGCATATTTGGAAGAGAAAGACTTAACATTTTATAGATTGAAATACGAATGAGAATATTAGTAACTGGAGGCCTAGGATTAATAGGTCATAACATTGTAGCAAGGCTTGAGGCTTTAGGACATGAAGTCTCTATCACAGATATCCGTACTAACTATGGAATAATCCCGCAGGAAGAACTTGGGTATCTTATAGGAGAACGCACAGAAAAAATCAAAAATTCTCCATGTTATAAGATTGATATCAGTGACCAAGAAGGCATGGATTGGTTATTCAAAAATCATAAACCTGAAATAGTTATCCATACAGCAAGTTTCCCCCGTCAAAAAGTTGTCAACGCCAATCCCATGATTGGTGCAAAAACAATGATGGAAGGATTAATGAATCTATGCGAATTGAGTAAAAAATATTCAGTACGTAGATTTATGTATATTAGTAGTAGTATGGTCTATGGTGACTTTACTGATGATGTTACAGAAGATGCCATCTGTAAACCACAAGGGCAATATGGCATTATGAAATTAGCAGGAGAACAGATTGTCAAAGATTACGCAAGGCGAGGTTGTTTTGATTATACTATTGTGCGTCCTAGTGCTGTATACGGGCCGCTTGATGTCGAGGATAGAGTTATTGCAAAATTTATGCTTACAGCAATTAGAGGAGGAACCCTCAAAGTCAACGGCGCCGGAGAAACCCTCGATTTCACCTATGTTGACGATGCAGCTGACGGAATCGTTGCAGCCTCACTCAGCGACAACACAGCAAACAAAACATACAACATCACCAAAAGCCATAGCAGAACTTTAATTGATGCGGCTAATCTAGCAATAAGTATTGTTGGTAAAGGTAATATTGAAGTGCGTGACAAAGACGCAGATTTCCCTAGCCGAGGCGCATTAAATATTGATAGAGCAAGGCAGGATTTTGGATTTGATCCAAAGGTAGATGTAGAAGAAGGTTTTCAGAAATATTATGAATGGCTGAATACTTCTAACTTTTGGAAAGCACAATTGTCAAAGTGATATCTTATCTATGGGCTTACAAATTCCTCATTTTGGTCTGCAAAGACAGTACAATAATTTAAAGGCGGAATTACTATTTGCAACTGATCAAGTACTTAGAAGTGGGTGCTTGATTGGTGGCCACTACACTAATAAATTTGAGCAGTGGTTAAAAGATTACACCGGCGCACAATATGCATTAACTGTACATAGTGGAACGCAAGCGTTAGAAATGCTTGCTAAGTTTCACTACTTAGATATACATCCTTTAGAATTTGATATTCGACCTAAGATTTATATCCCTAATATATCATACCCTGCGACACTAAATGCATTTATAAACACAGGCTGGGATATTGAACTATGCGATACTGATAGCAATGGTTTGATAAACATGTCAAATACTGATAGTTCAAGTTACAAATGTTTTGTAGGACTCTATGGTGCACCGCAAACGTATGACATAACTTCTGGAATGATTGTTGATGGGGCGCAACATTGGATAGTTGCTGATGGAAACATTGGTGAAGGCATGGCAATCAGTTTTGACCCTACAAAGAACTTAAATGCCAGTGGTAATGGTGGTGCTATCGTTACTAATAATGAAACACTTTATGAATTTGCAAAACGTCATAGAGACAATGACAAAGGATACAACGAATATCCTGGCACCAATAGTAAAATGAGCGAATTAGATTGCGCACATATCTTAGTAAGAGCGCAATATTTAAATGACTGGCAAAGACGTAGAGAAGTCACACGTTTATATTATTTGGACCAGTTTAAGAATTTACCAATCAAATGTTTAAGTGCAGGGTTTAGAACTCATGCCGATCAAAAATTTGTAATTTATTCTGAACAAAGAGACCAATTAAAGAATTACTTGACTAGTAAAGGAATCGAAACCAAGATTCATTATGAACGTGCATTAAGCGAACTACCAGTCGCTAAACATTATGTTAAACCAACTATGCTAGCAACTAGCGTGTTCTTAACTAGGGGAGTATTAAGTCTCCCTATCTACCCCGAACTAACAGACGGAGAAATTGAATACATTGTACAAAGTGTTTTAGAATTTTTTGCTAAATAAGAGTACAATGTGGTTACTTCATTTTATCCCTGATAGTTTTCTTCATCTGGTAGTAATGGCAGTACTATTCAGTGGTATTGGTCTATACGTGGCTGGTTTAGTAATGAATTTTTGGTTAGCCACATTACCTTACAGAGAACCTGTAAGAATCATTTCAACAATTCTTATTATTGCCGGCGTATATTTCTATGGAAGTTACGATACAGAAATGACTTGGCGCAACAAGATTGCTCAAACTGAAGTAAAAATTGCAAAAGCAGAAGAAGAATCACAAAAAGAAAATGTTCAGATAGTCACTAAAGTATTGACTAGAAAACAAATCGTACAACAAAAGGGCGATACTATCATACAGTATGTTGATAGAGAGGTTGCTAAGTACGATAGCAAATGTGAAATCCCAGTAGAATTCGTTAAAGCACATAATGATGCAGCCGCACAGCCTGACTTTAGAAAACCACCGGAGAAGAAATGAGAATTCTAGCAGTTTTAGGATTAATATTATTGACAGGTTGTGCTAGTACAGTACCTGTAGTACCTAAATTCCCCGATGTTCCGCCGGCAATGTTGACCCCTTGCCCTGAACTAGAAAAGTTACCCGATCAGACTAAATTAAGCGAAGTTGATGAAGTTGTAGTCAGAAACTATACAACTTACTATAAGTGCGCAGTTAATAATGACGGCTGGATCGAATGGTATAATACTCAAAAGAAGATTTTTGACAATATCTCCAAATAAGTTTTTGTGATAAATACATGATAGGAAGATAATCATGGCCACACAAGAAATTATTAATATAGGCACTACCCCGAACGATGGACAAGGCGATCCGTTACGTACCGCGTTTACCAAGATTAATGATAACTTCACTAATCTTTTTGCCAGTTTCACTAACTTCAGCAACGTATTGACTACAGGAAACACAGCAGGACAAATCATCTTTGAATCTCCTGCAAATACTTTTAGTCAAGGCCAATTCTATATTCAATCTACAGATACATCTACCTCAGACAGTCAAACAATTCAATTATATTCTCAAGTAAGTGCAGATTCAAGCAATGTGAAATTCACAGCATATGGTTCAACATTCTTTGGTAATTGCGTTTCAAGTTTTGATATGACTGTTGACGGAACATCAGGAAACGTACAAATTTTAGCAAATCCGATCTCAAATAACACCGTACTTCACTTCATTGGATCACAAGTAATGTGGTTAGGAAACGTGGTTTCTGGATTGGGAATTGGTCTAGACGGATATACAGATTCAGACATGGCTACAGAAAGCAATGTAGTAATGGCAACAACACAAGGTTCATGAAATGAGAGCAAGAGAATTTATTAGTGAAGGTTTAGCAGATAATCCTGCCGATCCAAGTTTATATGCACCTGGCACATTAAGTGCGATTAAGGGCGCTATTTCAATGCCAGACTTAAGCATGAACAGAACCAGCGGTAGTCCTTATATGCAATGGCGTTTTGGTGTTGCTATGGCAGGCGCACCCGATTTTGAACAAGAGGTACATCAGTCTACAGCAACAGGTGGTGACCCACTATTAGCAACTTATTCAGATGCAGAATTGGAAATTATTCAAGCCACTGCTAAAAAGATTGGTGCAGGTAGAGTTTCAAAACTTACAGACAACCGTAGTAGAGAAGAAGATCACGTGCATAAAGTAAGCCCAGTTTCTAAGCGTAAGTTAAAAAATTATCGTACTGGAAAATAATTTAACAGCATAAAATCCTAATAAGTAATAGTATCAACATTAGGAAACTTATGCAAAATTTAATCGATATCAACAACACCCTTGACTTAGTTAAGTTAAAGTTTTATAACGAATGGCTTTATACTGCACACATCTATGACGAGGGTGATAGTCAACTTCACAAGAACATCACCGAACAAGTCGTTAAGCAATACATCGACCCATTAAACTTACCAAAAGACGCTAAAATCTTAGATTTAGGATGCGGACCTGGTTACTTCTTAGATGAAATGAAGAACCGAGGATACACAGACCTAGTAGGAGTTACACTAAGTCCGGGTGATATCGCTATTTGTGAGAGCAAAGGTCACATTATCAAAAAGTATGACTTGAGTTTTATCCCACAAAGTGATGGATATTATGATGAAAGTGTAGACTTTATCTTTTTACGTCAAGCACTAGAACATAGTCCATATCCTATCTTTAGTTTAATGGAGTACAATCGTATTCTAAAACAAGGTAGCAAAATTTATATTGAAATCCCTGCACCAGACAGTGATCGTAAGCATGAATACAATCCAAATCATTATAGCGTGTTAGGTCCGCAGATGTTAGCGGCATTGTTGCAACGTACTGGTTTTGATATTGATACATTTAATGATTATCAATTTGATATCAGTTTGCCCACTGATGTAAAAGACCCAGAAAACAGCGAACGCATTCAAATGAAAGAAAAGTATTTCTGCATTGTTGCAACTAAAAAGCGTCCATTAGATATCAAGTAAAGTGAATGCAGATTATTTTTGCATAGTATACCCCGGGGGCACAGGTGGAAATCATATGGCAAATATGATTCGCTTGTGTCCCGAAGTTCATTCTGAAGTAGAAGATTATCAAAAAAAGATTATTGAATTTTACGAGAATGAGACATTACGATTACAAAATACAACCTACTTAGATGCTAGAGATGTAAAGGCTCATTTTTTTGATAGCCATAGTGTACAACGATTTCCCAAATCAGATAAACTTGTATTACTAGAAGGTCATTTTCAGCAATATGAGCAGTCTATCTTGGATGGTAAGTTCCCGTATAATCCTAAATGTTTTTGGCTAATAGTAGCATTTCCTAATTGGGATTCACTGCCAGGTAAAAGAATTAGAGCCATGAATTTTTGGCCGCAAAATCCTAATTATTATACTATTCCTTTTAACTTTTTCGTAAACAATAAAATAACAGCAACAGATGAAAATGGCACGTTATTTGATAGTGAAATACTATTTACTGATCAAGGCTCTGAATATTTACGAACTGAGTTAAGAAAATTTGATTTAGAACTTCCTGCTAGTGCTGACATATTGCATAGACATTGGATTGGTTGGATGAGGTTGATTGAGAACTGTCCACCTTTGTTTGATCCAAACTAAATACTGTTATGTTCGATGCATTCAAACAAGCCAAATTACAAAATGCATATAAAAATATGCGTAATTTTAATTTGGGCCCTGAAAAAGAAATGACATTAGACGAATTAAAACGTCTAAGTGGTTCGGGAAAGATTACAGGGGAAATCAATCAACCTATTGATGCGCAACTTATGGCTAAGAAACAACAATATATGCGTGATAACAACATCAAACCAGGTGATAAAGAATGGTTTAAAGTTATGTTTGCCAAACCACATCTTACTGGTGAAGACCCTTTTTCAAAAAAGTAGCATATTAAGTACTAAATAGTATTATGGCAAACGCATTCTCACTAGTAAAGACACCCTATCAGAAAACACTTTTTGCTAATCAAAAGCAATTAGATGATTTTGTGAAATGTTGTGATCCCAATACAGGGTATCTATACTTCATGGATAACTTCTTTCACATACAACACCCAACTAAGGGTAGTATGTTATATCATCCATGGCCTTATCAACAAAAACTAATTGATACCTATCACAATTATAGATTTAGTATCAACTTGATGCCTCGACAAAGTGGTAAGTCAACTAGTGCCGCGGGTTATTTGTTGTGGTATGCAATGTTTATACCAGACAGTACCATTCTTATTGCCGCACACAAGTATACAGGTGCGCAAGAAATTATGCAACGTATACGTTATGCATATGAGAACTGCCCTGATCATATTAAAGCAGGTGTCACAACATACAACAAAGGATCACTGGACTTTGAGAACGGTAGTCGTATTGTAAGTGCAACAACTACTGAAAATACTGGTCGTGGTATGTCTATTACACTGTTATATCTTGACGAGTTCGCATTCGTAAGACCTAGTATTGCTAAAGAATTCTGGACTGCTATTACTCCAACACTATCAACTGGTGGTAAAGCGATTATCACAAGTACCCCAAACAGTGACGAAGATCAATTCGCATTAATTTGGAAAGGTGCAAACAAAACAGAAGATGAATATGGAAATCAAACAGATGTTGGTATAAACGGTTTCAAAGCATATCGTGCGCATTGGAGAGAACAGCCCGGTCGTGATGACAAGTGGGCTGAAGAAATGAAAGCACAGTTAGGTGAAGATCGTTTCAATCGTGAAATCGGTTGTGAATTCATTATTGCTGATGAAACATTAATTAATCCAAACACATTGATTCAATTAGATGGCATTGAACCTATTACACGTATGGGACAAGTACGTTGGTATAAACAACCTACTAAAGGTAATATCTATGTAGTAGGACTTGATCCAAGTCTTGGTACAGGTGGAGATAATGCGGCTATTCAAATCTATGAAGCAAACACTACAACACAGATAGGTGAGTGGAAGCACAATAAAACAGATATCCCTAATCAAATTAAACTGTTAGCACAAATCAACAAGTATATTACAGACATTACCAAAGAACCTAACAATTTATATTACTCAATTGAGAACAACAGTATTGGCGAAGCCGCATTGGTCAGTTTAGCAGAATACGGCGAGAGCAATATTCCAGGTATCTTTATCAGCGAACCGGGCAAAAAGCGTAAGGGCTTTACAACAACACAAAAACCTAAACTAGCGGCCTGTGCAAAATTCAAAACACTACTAGAATCTAAAAAGATGACAGTAAACAGCAAGTCATTAATAAGCGAACTAAAAGAATTTGTTGCTAGTGGTGGCAGTTATGCAGCCAAAGTTGGTGGAACGGACGATCTAGTTATGTCATCCTTACTAGTAGTTAGAATATTCCAACTATTAAGCGACTATAATAGTGACTTAGAGTCACATATTAGGGATCACCAAGAGATCATTGCACCATTGCCCTTCTTTGCCGTTCTAGGGTAAGGGTTGGACTAAATATACATATGGCAGTAGATACAGAAAATTTCAATACTAAATTATACGACCTTTTAAAAGTCAGGGGTTATAAACCTGTCCCATTAAATGCAAAAAACCAGCGTGTTGAGGCTAGTCCACAGGCTGACGTTATTGAATTCAACTTTACCAAAGACGGTGAAGATTATGGTAAGGCATGGGTCAGCATTGATGATGCACAGAAACTAGTCGTATATTATAGCAACGAACAAGCAGATAGTCCAAGTGGTGCAACTCCTGGGCTAGATTATGATGATACGTGGACAGGATTACTAAAGCAACTCAAAAATTGGGCACAACGTAGACAATTAAGTTTTGAGTTATCCGACAAGGACCGTATTAGTGACGATATGAGACATAGGGAATACTACAAAATGAAAGACAATCTATCAGAAGGCTACTACCCAATGGGTAAAAGTGCTAGTTACAGCGATTCAGTACCTAGCGTAAAAATCATATTACAACATACCAGACAAATCCAAGAAGGTGAACAACGTTTCCGTAACATTGCACGTATCTTCTTAGAAAACTCACAAGGTGAAAGAATTCTTGCACCTACAACACGTCCTGGTATTGCCCGTGTCTATGCCCGTCACTTAGCAGAAGGTGGTGTTCCAAATGATGATCGTTGGAATCACATTAAAGGTCTTTGTGAAGAATACAATAAAATGGCTGGATTCGTTCGTGCCACTCGCAATGGACAATTCAATGAATCAGCACAACAATTAGTAAATGAAGGTATCAATCATTATAACAAACTACGTGAATCATTAAGTCGTATGACAGGTAAACGTGGTTATACTGCTTACTTTGAAAGTTGGACTCCTACATTAATGGAGACAGAAGGTGATGATCAAACTAACTTAAATGAATTGTTTGTACAAGAAACACTTGACCCACGCATTGAAAGTGTAATGCCTATCTTATCACGCCTACGCAAAAACATTGGCGAGATGAAAGAAGTAACTGAATTAAGCGAATGGGCTGAAAGCGTTGGCATGGAAGAAGCCACAGACATGAAGACTATTCCTGAAGAGGAAGAAGTTGAAGAAGGCATGGTAGGTAAAATACTTGGTGGCGCGGCATTGATTGCGGCATTGCAAGGAATTAGTTACTTAGAAGCAAAAGATGCATATGATCATAGCCCACAATTACAAAAATTAGAAAAATTCTATCAACGTGCTAAAAAAGAAGGCGACGTAGAAAAGATCAAAGAGATTGAACATAGAATTGAAATGCAAAAAGATCGCTTATCATTAGATAAGGGTGAAGTAATGGGTGATAATGGTAAGCCAATTGATCCTGTTTATGAATCAGACGATGAATTAGCAAAAATTAAAGAATTGTTAAAAAAAAATCCTGAACTTGCCAAAAAATTTGCAAGGATGGAACCCAAAGATCAAGACGAATTAGTTACTAAATTATCTATTGCTAGCAAAAAAGCCAGAGAAAAATCTGATGGTTCAGGTGCTAGCGCAGAAGATTGGGGCCGTGCATTAAAAGGCATCGTAGGATTAGCAGGTATTGGTGGTATGGGATTGCCAGCAGGTTACTATGAAGAGGGCGAAGAACATGAAGAAGGTGTAGCAGAAAGTTCATTAAACGAATTTGCACCAGGTGAAAACCCCGGTGGTAATAGTGGTGATGAATATATCAGAACGCTAGCAAGTGCTTGGTATAACCAAGATTTAAGTGCTATTGCTGATCAAGTTAGAAAAGATAAGAATCCAAAGAAAAAGAACATGATGGATCGTGTTATTGATGCACAACGAGCTGTTGAAAAAATACTAGAACGTGGTATCGTATGCGGTGACGGTAAAGTAAGAAAATTCTACATTGATTACAACAGTGATTTTGATGGTGTACGAATCGTATATGAAGATTATTCTGAATACAGCGATTATGATGATGACGGCAATGATATTGACAGTCGCACAGGCAAGCCTTGGCCACACAGCAAATACGATGACATGGAATTCAAAGATGATGAATTGAATGAAGGTATGGAAGAAAACTTCATTAACATGGTTCCTCAAGCAGTAGCAGAAGAAGATGGTCATACCGAAGAAGAAAACGGCATGGCAAGTGACAATCTAAACAAGATGGCTAAGGCTTCAGAAAAGATTGGTAAGAAAGTTAAAGGCATGGGCGGTAAAGATAGCCTAGAACCCTGGCAACAACAATTAGTTGCTACAGCAGCCGATAAAGTTGATGCTGTATATCACAGCATGGACGATGAAATTGAAGAAGGTGTGGCGGAAGGCTCGCAACCAGTATTTACACCAGAAATTTTACCGTGTGCTATATGTGGGGCAAAAGCAAGGCCAATTGATTTGGATTTTAATGGTGTGTATAAAGTTTATTGTGATAAAAATCACACAGTTCCTGGCATAGGAAACATCACCGTCAACCGTGCTATTCATAAATGGAACAATCTGCAGAACAAGTTAAACAGCGAACAAGGTGTGGCGGAAGACCTAGATGCCAATCAAAAGCGTGTAGGACAATTAGGCCCAACCGAACCAGTAGGTAAAAATGAAAAGAACTTGCGTGGTAAATTAGTTGGTGCTAATGAATCAGTTGAACGTGATGAACTAGCAGATTTAAAACGACTATTGGGTAAATAAACTCACAAAAACCTCACTTAAAAGGTGAGGTTTACCATATCTGGCATAAATATACTTGACACAGCATGAAAGTTGTTATATACTTAGTACTGTGTTAGTTCTCTCATGGTGAGAGGGCGACAACTCAAAACGACACCATGTCAATGAAAAAAGGATATTAAAATGGCATCATTAGCAGAAATTCGTGCCCGTATTGCGGCACAAGAAAACAAGACCCAAAACAAGGGTTCTTCAAGTCAATCAGACAACTCAATCTACCCCCACTGGAATATCGATGAAGGCTCAACAGCCACAGTTCGTTTCCTTCCAGATGCGGACAATAGTAACCCATATGGTTTTTGGGTAGAACGTCAAGTCATCAAACTTCCATTCAACGGAGTTAAGGGTGATCCAAACATCAAGCAAACTGTAGTTCAAGTTCCATGCATGGAAATGTATGGTGACAGTTGCCCTGTGTTGGCTGAGGTTCGTCCTTGGTACAAGGATGATACTTTGAAGGAACTTGCTAACAAGTATTGGAAGAAACGTAGTTATATCTTCCAAGGTTTTGTTCGTCAGAACCCACTAGGTGATGACAAGACTCCTGCGAATCCAATTCGTAGATTCGTTATTTCTCCACAAATTTTTACTATCATTAAGAGTTCATTATTGGACCCTGAGATGGAAGAATTACCAACAGATTATATGCGTGGTCTTGACTTCAATATTAAGAAGACAAGCAAGGGCGGATATGCTGACTACTCAACTTCAAACTGGGCACGTAAAGAAAGTGCTTTGACTGAGGCTGAACAGGCAGCAATTCAAGCACATGGTCTATTCAATCTAACAGACTTCTTACCCAAGAAGCCTAATGAGGCAGAACTCCGTATTATTAAGGAAATGTTTGAGGCGTCAGTTGACGGTCAACCATATGATAATGAACGTTGGGGTGCATACTATCGTCCATATGGACTAGAAGCCCCAGCCGGAGCAACAACGGACAAACAAACTGCGACTGCTGAAACCAGCGCACCCGTTTCTGCACCACAGGCTATCGCTGAGGACGATGCTACTCAAGCATCTGATCCAGTAGTTGTTCCAAAGGCAACTTCAAGCGATAAAGCACAGGACATCTTAGCAATGATCCGTGCAAGACAAAATAAGGCCTAAAAACCTAAGGGGGAAGGAAACTTCCCCCTATTTTGGTTAAGGAGACTACCATGACACTACCAGACGAAAGATACCGCTCACTCAAGCAGGGTAAGAAACTTTTGGAAGAATTGTGCGATCCAGGTAAGACACCAAGGGTACCTAGTATCATTAGGGACCGCGCACGTGGTGCTCTTCGCCACTTTCCAAGTGATTATGACTTAGAAAGAATGGCAGACCAGTGTCCCGATATACTTGACAAAGTTTCATATTCTGATAGAATGAAACACGCAGCCAGATAATTTAACAATAGGAGAAATAACATGGCAACAAAGACAAAGACAAAAACAGTACAGACACCACAGACCTCAAAATTTGAGGAATATGAGAAAAATGTAACATTATTGCAAACCCTTGAAAAGACAAATCAAGGTTATGAAATTCAACGTTACGACAATGGTTTCCTACTTGAAGTAGGCGGTCGTGATTATAACGATGATTGGATTTCACTTAAGTTAGTTGTAAACTCAGAAGCCGAATTAATTGATTTGATTAAGGTTGTTCACACTCTTCCTAAGGATCGATAATGGGAAAGGCATTTGACGTAAGTAAGTTCCGTAAGGATATTACTAAGGCTATTGATGGTCTTAGCATTGGATTTAACGATCCAACTGATTGGATTAGCACTGGTAACCATGCACTGAACTATCTTATCAGTGGTGACTTTAATAAAGGTGTACCACTTGGCAAGGTAACTGTATTTGCAGGTGAATCAGGTTCAGGTAAGAGTTTTATCTGTTCAGGTAACTTAGTACGTCATGCCCAACAGCAAGGCATTTTCGTTGTCTTAATCGACACCGAGAATGCTTTGGATGAGGCATGGCTACATGCATTAGGTGTTTCAACTGATGAAGATAAGTTGTTGAAACTTAATATGGCAATGATTGATGACGTAGGCAAAACTATTAGTGAGTTTATGAAGTCTTACAAGGTAATGCCAGATACTGATCGACCAAAGGTACTATTTGTACTTGACAGTCTTGGTATGCTATTGACTCCAACTGACGTTAATCAGTTTGAGGCAGGTGACATGAAGGGTGACATGGGTCGTAAGCCCAAAGCATTAACTGCACTTGTTCGTAACTGTGTTAACATGTTTGGTAGTTATAATGTAGGATTGATTGCAACTAATCATACATATGCAAGCCAAGATATGTTTGACCCAGATGATAAGATCAGTGGTGGTCAAGGTTTCGTTTATGCAAGTTCAATCGTTGTTGCTATGAAGAAACTCAAACTCAAAGAGGATGAGGATGGTAACAAGGTAAGTGAAGTACGTGGTATTCGTAGTGCTTGTAAGGTTATGAAGACACGTTACAGTAAGCCTTTTGAAAGTGTACAAGTAAAGATTCCATATGAAACAGGTATGAATCCTTACAGTGGCTTAGTTGATATGTTTGAAGGCAAGGGTATGTTGTCTAAAGAAGGCAACAGTTTAGTGTATACTACTCTTGACGGAGAAATCATTAAGAAGTTCCGTAAAGGTTGGGAACGTAATGATGATAATTGTCTTGATCGTGTAATGGAAGAATTTCCTAAGCGTCAAAACAATAAACTAAGTACAGTACTTCAGGAGGAGGAAAATGAAGTATGAGTTTAAATCTAGTAAGCGAAATGTGGGATATCTTAAAGCCCAGTATTCAAGTAGGTGATGTAAACGAAGCCGCTGAATTGCTAGTTAATTATCTTGTGGATAACGATTATGATCCACAAGATATTAAAAAGACATTTAAGCGTGATTTAAATATTCAGCAAGCAGTTGGATATTATATCGAAAGCCCCGGTGATGAATTTTCTAAGTACGATGAAGAAGAAGAATTCTATGACGATGAAGAAGATTACCGTGATGATTATGACGAAGACGAAGACAACAATTATTAATGAACTGGTATTCTAAGATTACTGCGGATTTGTCTGTGCTTCCTGACTTCATACAACACTATGAACAGGAACTAACATCGGCTAAGTACGATGTAATGGTAAAAGGTAATGTTGAAAAGAACATTGCCGCACTACCGGGTGTGACTGAGTATCGTTTCAATCAACTACAAGAGATTGAAGCGGTACTCAACTACCTTAACATTCAATTACGTAAGATTCGTAGAAAGCATTTTCAAAAATACTTAGAAGGTTATCAACGTGCATTAACCGCACGTGATGCAGAAAAGTATGTTGACGGTGAAGAAGAAGTAATTGATTTTGAAGTTTTAATAAATGAAGTTGCACTATTGCGCAACAGATATTTAGGCGTCATGAAAGGCATTGACGCTAAACAATGGCAAATGGGCCACATCGTTCGTTTAAGAACAGCAGGTATGGAGGATATCACAATTGGCTAGTATTTTACAAAATGTCGTAGTTCCAGTACATTCTACACCCGGAGACTTTGATATGACAGAGTTACTAAAAATGTCATCAACATATCGTGAAAAATACACAACGGTTGATGAAGACCTATTAATTCTTAGTTGTTGTGCTTTTAGATTAAAAAATCAATATATGTCATTGGACGATGAACGCCTGCCTGGTTTCGTGTTGCCTGAAGACATTGAACTTGCAACTAAAATCAAAAAGCATTACAGTCAAAAGTTAATGATGATGAAGTTGCGCAACGTAAGACTTTCACAATATCGTGAAGACCTTAACAAGTTTATTCACAGTGATTTTATTGATCCAAAAGGCAGTGGAAGACATATCTACCCTGACAAATATTTGGGTATGGCATATAAACTTCCTTATTTTTATATCTATGATTTACAAATTCTTGACCTATTTGGAGCCAACATTCGGCCTCTTAATAGCAGTAAAGTAGTTGTGTTGCCTGGAACAAATAGGCAAACCAAAACATTAAACTTTGTTAAAAAGATTAAGTCATATATTAGCAAAGATAAGTCTTATGAATTTTGGTTTACCGATGAAGTAGATAATTTAGTAAAACTAAACATTGAAGAGAATAATCCTTTAATGTGTTTGTTTGAACATGTATTGGATAAGCCTATCAATATTACTGGTAAGTTTGAACAACGACATAAGGAACAAATGCATTACTATTCTGTAGTTAAATGGACTGTGGGTGTCTAAATAGCATACATGGACACTAACACAATTATTGATTTATTAACGGTATATTTGGAACAACAAAAAGCAACAGTTAATTATGTTGAAAACAGAGCCAATAGAAATCTACCTTGTATTGTAATTAATTTTAATTATTACACGGTTAGGGCTGAGATTAGAATATATAATCCTCAGTTTATTTTAGTCAGAAGGCTTGACAATTATTCCAAAATGTGCGATACTATTAGTTCTGTTCGCAATGAAATTGATAGTATTTGTAATCAGTACTCACAGGACTTTGTATGACATATACGACAGCAGTAGTAGCAGACCATTTGAAAAATAACGTTGATTTTCATAGGTTTAGCAAACTTGTTAAAGCAATGGGTCCTCAGTTGAATACTGAACAATTGCGATTTTTAAAGGCCCGTGTCTTTGAAAAATCAATTGAAAAATACTCAAACAAATCATTGTCTTACGTTGCACAAGATGGATGTGATTTTTTAATTACAGGGCTTAACAATACCCGTTTAGAAATGAAATATACAGAAGGTGCCATCTATACTAGCAAGAAACGTGAATTACGTGAGTATTGTAACATTAAGTTAACTAACAGTCATGGTACCAATACACATGCTGTCTTGCCCCCTGACTATGCTGATTTTCTGATGTTTGTAAGTGACTGTGGCGCTGTACTTTTTGACAAGCCCACACTACTAGCACACAGCACCTCAGGTGGTGATGGCATTACTGCTAAAGTGCCCACAAGCCTAGGAATCATTATTGCTGACTATAATGTTATGAATGGTGGAAATCAAACAGAAATCGATTTTATCCAGCAATTAGACAAATCTGTGGAAGTTTACGCATCTAGAATCGTGTAAGTTGTTGTTTTTAAACAACAAAAAATCCTAAAAATAATAGATAAAAAGGCTTGACATTTAAAGATTTTGGGCATATAATACATACAATAAAGATTGTGACTAAGGAGTGTGTATGAAATTTGCTGAATTTATCTTGACCACGCTTACCGGTAGGTTTGTGTTGTTTTTGATGATTGTTTCCGGCATGTGGGTTTACAAACTTTTCGGTTGACATTAATTCAATTTGGGTATATAATATAGTCTTATTCAGTTGAAAGGGAGTTGAACATGGGATACAAAATTGTTGCAGATAAACAACAAATGGACGAGATGAGAACCAAGTATGGTCCTCGTAAAGGTCTTGAAGGTCCTTTCAACTTTACAGGTCGAGTGTTGTATTATGACAACATTGAAGGCCAGTACTATGATCCTACTACGGACTTTTATGTCAGTCAGGAAGAGATGGGTACGATACATGATCGCCTCTATCAAATCCTTAAGGCTTGACATTAATTGGGCATTGTGCTACAATACTTGTATTGAATGATTAGTTTTAACACACACACGAAAGGCTAAATATGTCAAAGATTATTGTCAAGTCAGGCGAGTATCGCAATCAGCCAGTTATCGATACTGCATTTACTCTTGTCAAGGGTTTTCAAACTGGCAAGAAAGGTGGTTTTGTAACTGTTCGCAATGAGGGTCAATTCCCAATTGCAATTGACACAATTAAAATTAAAGTTAATCACATTTCAGATATAGAATTTACAGAAGGCGAACTAATGGAAAACACAGTAGAATTTAAGGTTGCACCGCAAGTGTCCGAAACTGACGATGAGGCAATGGATCGCATTGCTACCCGATTCAGTATTCTTGATGACATGGCTAAGGCATGTATCAATGGTGACATTCGTGCTATGATTGTATCAGGCCCTCCGGGCGTTGGTAAATCATATGGTGTTGAGCGCCAACTTGAAAAGTCTGCTATGTTTGATAAGATTGCAGGCAAGCGTGTTAAGTATGAAGTTGTCAAGGGCGCTATGACTGCACTGGGCTTGTACGTGCAATTGTACAAGTATAGTGATGCTAAGAACATTCTTGTGTTCGATGACTGCGACAGCGTTTTTGGTGATGAGTTGTCGCTAAACATTCTTAAGGCTGCACTTGACAGTGGCAAACGCCGCAAGATTTGCTGGAATAGTGACAGTCGCATTTTGCGCACTGAAGGTATCCCCGACAGTTTTGAATTCAAGGGTAGTGCAATTTTCATTACTAACTTGAAGTTCCAAAACGTTAAGTCTAAAAAGATGCAGGATCACCTCGAGGCTCTTGAAAGTCGTTGTCACTTTCTTGACCTAACTATTGATACCGATCGTGATAAGATGTTGCGTATCAAGCAAGTACATCGTGATACTGATGGTGGACTGTTTCTTGATTATGGCTTTGAGAATAACGAAGGCGAACAGGTCCTTGAATTCATGGAGCAAAATCGTAAGCGTTTGCGTGAACTGAGTTTGCGTATGTGCTTGAAGATTGCCGATCTTGTCAAAGTGTCTCCAAACTGGAAGATGCTTGCTGAAAACACAGTTATGCATCGTCAATAATTTTTTGTGGTGTAGTGATTTTGGGGGACTTAGGTCCCCCTTTTTTTACCTATATATTTGCATTGTTGTGTTAATTATGTTATTATATGTTGATGGATAGTAAAGAACACATATTGTACTTTTTATTAAATGGTAAAATAAACCTTAGCCAATTTGATCAAAAGTTTTTTTCGAACCTACAAATGCTGATTGTAAAAAACAATCGCATTACTACCAATCAGGTTGCATTGTTTGACAAATTAGTAGACAAGTACGCACGCCAATTAAATAAGCATAGCATACATAAAGAAACGATTTCCAATCTAGAATGGAAAACTAATATCATTGCTAGTACTCCTGAGTACACAAATGCTAAAGTGTCCGTTGTAGATGATAATCTTACAATCAGATTACCTTTCAATAAGAACTTTATCAGTGCATTTAAGAATGTGGACGATAACCCATTCGAATGGAATAAAACTGATAAGATGTATGTTGCTAAATTCGGCACCTATGCATTGAAAATTGCAACAACATTACTGCCCGAATTTTTTGAGGTTGACTACTCAAGTGAGATACAAAATATATTAAATGAACTTAATCAATATGATAGTGTCAAATATTGGAAACCTACTTTACGTATGGTAAACAATAACTTGATGATTGTTGCTATTAATGATATACTGTATGAATCAATTAAAGATATAGAATTGAAATTAGACATACCTACACTTTATAAATTAAGCCATTATGGTATTTCTATTGACGAAGAATTAATTAAGGATAGGCCTGATTTACAATTTGCAGGATCGTATATTGCTGTAATAGATTTAGATGATTTAACTACTGTTGCTAATTGGTTAGTAGAAATAAATCCTAAAGTATTGATACCAAATAATGTATCTTACTCACATGAAATGATAGATATATTTGCGCAAGTAAATATTCTTGTTGAAAGTAAAAAGAAATTTCATATTATGGCTTTTGAAAATCCTGTTGTATTGATACAATCATATACAAATAAATTGCCATCTGACTACTTAAATGCAAACAAAGCAGGTAAAATAATAATGATTAAAAATTCAAGACCAATAGTGATAAAATGAGAGAAGCCAAATTATTAATTAAAGATGAAGTCAATGTCAAGATCGAAGGTCTTGAATTAGACGCACGTAAAGCATTGATGAAAAAGTTTGAGTTTGAGGATCCAACTGCAAGGTTTAGGCCCTCATACAAACTAGGTCGATGGAATGGTAAGGTTAGTTATTTTAGTTTAGGTGGCAGTACATACGTCAACCTATTAGAAGAAGTGTTACCTTTACTAATTGATTTTGATTATGATATTGATGTAACAGATTTACGCACATACAATACAAATTTCAATTTTACTCAAGTGTCCGAATCTACATTTAGTGACAAGGTATGGCCCAAAGGACATGAACGTGAAGGTCAGCCTATTATGTTGCGTGACTATCAAGTAGAAATCGTCAACAACTTTTTGAACAATCCACAAAGTCTACAAGAGATCGCTACAGGCGCAGGTAAGACATTAATGACTGCGGCACTTAGTAAAAGTGTAGAGGCATATGGTCGTAGTATTGTTATTGTTCCCAACAAGTCACTAGTCGTACAAACAGAAACAGATTACATCAATCTTGGATTAGATGTAGGTGTTTACTTTGGTGACAGAAAAGAATACAACAAGACACATACGATTTGTACTTGGCAAAGTCTAAACAATATGCTAAAGAGTACAAAGAGTGGCGAAGCAGAAATTCCAATTGGTGAGTTTATTGAAGGCGTTGTTTGTGTCATGGTTGACGAGGTTCACATGGCCAAAGCCGATGCACTTAAAACATTACTAACAGGTGTGTTCAGCGCAGTACCAATTCGTTGGGGACTAACAGGAACTATTCCTAAAGCAAAGCACGAACAAGTATCACTATTAGTAAGCCTAGGACCAGTGATCGGTAAACTGGCTGCAAGTGAACTACAAAGCAAGGGCGTACTTGCACAATGTCACGTTAATATTGTTCAACTAAAAGACCATGTTGAGTTTACTAACTATCAAAGCGAACTAAAACATTTATTAGAAGACAGTAAACGATTAGACAAGATTGCACAATTGATTAGCAAAATCAATGAGACAGGCAATACATTGGTATTGGTTGATCGTGTTAACGCAGGTAAAGAATTAATCACACGACTACCCGATAGCGTATTTGTCAGTGGCGAAACAAAACTGACTGAGCGTAAAGAAGAATATGACGAAATTAAAACAAGCAGTAACAAAATTATTGTTGCGACCTATGGTGTCGCGGCTGTTGGTATCAATATACCTCGTATCTTTAACTTGGTTCTGTTGGAGCCTGGTAAATCGTTCGTTAGAGTTATTCAAAGTATAGGTCGTGGTATTCGTAAAGCCGAAGACAAAGATCACGTAGAGATTTGGGATATCACTAGCAGTTGTAAGTTTGCTAAACGTCACTTAACACAGCGTAAAGCATTTTACAAAGAAGCCAACTATCCATTTACTTTGGAGAAATTGGACTATTAATATGTTGACAAACACCAAAGGAGTTGTTACAATACGACTATGAGAATACTTACCTTAGATAATATCTATTATAATTTAGAAACGCTTCCAGAAGAAATCGATGATTTGCGATTTGCTATCCTCGATAATTCCAATCCAAGTAATGTAGACTATCATTACATCCCACTAATCTTTTTGGAGAGTTTTAATAGTCCTGCATTGGTATTAAAGATTGGCAACAAGACAATCAAGATGCCCGTTGATTGGCAGATACTGATCGGTGAACAAGAACATGGAGACTTAGAAACACTTCCATTGAGTAGTCTCAATGATCGTGGCTTTAATGCATTTGAGTTTAATCCATTGACTAGTTTTAGTCCAACGTTTATTCCAGTTGAGATATTAGATATCTATCCTGATGTAACATGGTATGCGCCACGATTACGTAACGGTCAGTTCTTATGTGTACCAATCGATGATAGTAAAGAACCAAGATGTGTTTATTTTGTAAAAGAAGTAAGTCGCAATTGTGAGATAGTAGATTATAGTCAAGCATTTTAAAAGAGGAAAAATATGTTTAATTGGTTTAATAAATGGTTTGTAAACAAGTGCAAGCAAGCATGGGAAGAGTCTAGGAATATGGTAGAGGCTGATAATGGCAATCATGTTACTATAGCAAGTGTAGGTCATAGTAGAGGTAGAATTCTTGACCAACGTGGTATGAATTTTACAATTTATCATGCTAACGGTGGATATGTTATGGAATACAGTAAGTATGACGAACGCACTGACCGTCACAATCAAACACTACATATTATCCCTAGTGAACAAGAATTGGGTCAAGGTATTGCACACGTTATTACATACGAAATGTTGAAAAACTAATGGCAAAAGAAAAAGTATCAACTGAGGAAAAGTTTGAAAATCAAGACGTAGCCTTGTTTGATATTCTTGCGGCTATTGATAAGAAAGACTATGGCTTCTATGATAGACTAACACAAGAACAGCAAAAGAAAATTGTACCTTTTATGCTAGTTCATTGGGTTAGTGCAATCAAGGGTAATAGTGATTTGCAATCATATTATTTGCAAAGCACTAACTACCATGCAAACAAATATTTGTTTAATGAAAACGTATATCATCATCCTAAACTACAATGGTTGATGTTGTGTGCGGCTAGCCCGGGATTAGGCAAGCAGTTTCATCAGTGGATACCTCACATTAAAGAAAAAGTAAGTGAGTTGCGTGAACCTGCAAAACTAAAAGATATCAAAGAATATTATAAAAAAATCTATCCAAAGACTAGTGATAGCGACATTGCATTGATATCCGAGGCTTTTGTAGATAATCATAAACGCAAAGTGTATCTTGCTGAGAAATTCCCCAATTTAAAATTTGATGAAATTGAGTTATTAAGTGACCTTGTTACAGATAAAGACATTAAACAATATGAAGAAGACAGCGGTAACTGAGGTAAAACACAGTTGCGATTTTTGTAACAGAGAATTTCTGCGTGAGTCCACATTAGATAAACACTTATGTGAAAACAAACGCAGATGGCAAGACAAAGACCAAACGGGTAACCGTATTGGTTTTCAAACATGGCTATCTTTTTATAAAAAGAACACACCAACTAAAAAGACTAAAACATACTTAGACTTTATTAAGAGTTCTTATTATTTGGTCTTTGTTAAGTTCGGACATTATTGTGTCAACGTCAATGTTATCAATGTTGAACGATACGCTGATTGGTTACTAAAAAATAATATCAAAGTTGATAGTTGGTGTAGTGACACAAACTACACAAAGTTTTTGATTGACCATATGAAAAACGAAGACCCACTAGATGCTATTGCACGTAGTATTGAAACAACAATTGAACTTGCAAAAGCAGAAGGTATACTAAGCAAAGATTATTTGCGATATGGTAATGCAAATAAAATTTGCTATGCTATCACCGCTGGTAGAATCAGTCCATGGATGCTATATCAAAGTACTAGTGGCATTGGCTTGATTGAACGATTAGATGAATCACAGCAAAAAATGATTCTTGAATATATTGACCCCGAACAATGGGCTATTAGATTTAAGCGTAATAGCAATATCGTGCCACAAGTAAAAGAGTTATTGGCTGCTGGTGGATATTGATGTGTACAATTATCACGATCCTAAAGGTTGGGAACATACTAACCCGGGTTGGCATCAAGCATCAGCACATGTAAAGCATTACAATGAAATACTTGAATGGTTAAGAAATAATAACAATAAATTTGAAAGACATACACGTTGGATAATATTAGATGACGGAGAAATGAAGTTTAAGTTTCGTTATGAAAAAGATTATATAATGTTTACATTGAGGTGGAGTTAACATGGCAGGCTATTCAACTAAAAAATTAATTTCAATAGACAGAGGATTAAGTGATCCAATCACTGGTCACTTTTATGACCTTGATCCTAGTATCGCTACAAAGGCTAAAAAGAAATTTTGGGAAAATAATCAGTGGGTAGAAAAGACATTTATTAAAATGATGCCACCTAATAGAATGCGTGGCATAAAAAGTGCTATGGAACTATGGTGCATTAAATACTATGGCGAGCCTGTGTACCAAGGATCTTGGTTCAAAGCAGGAGAATACATCATCATGGATGAAAAAACATACGTGCATTGGAAATTATGTGAATAATACGGATACTAAGAAACCTATATATTGTAGCCTAGCGTTTGGCTCAGCATCAATCAACGCATTTGGCGAGTATATTCCTTGCTGTAATATTCGTACCGACCATTGGAAAATGTATAAAGATGGTCACTATGACTATGGAGTAGTTGGACGAGACCCTAAGGTCAGAATCAACGCACAGAATCTTAGAGAGTTGCGAGGACAATTAATTAATGGAGAATGGCCCGATGCCTGTTTGAATTGTAAACAAGCAGAAGAAAACGACATTGCATCCATGCGTACTATTTGGAATAAGAACATAAATGATTTTGTTCCAATGAATAAAAGTATCAATCCAACCGACATCAAATATCTAGATTTGACATTTGGTACAAAGTGCAATAGTAAGTGCATGACATGCAGTTCTATTCTTAGTGATTTTTGGGAAGAAGAATGGAATGATATTTGGAGAATACAACCAGAGCAAAAAGTTCAATACAAACGAGTTTCTATTGATAACGAAACTGCACAAAAATTAGTAGATGATTTTCCTAACGTAGAATTTATTAGTCTAGTGGGAGGTGAACCCACTATTTCAGAAGAACACATCAAGTTCTTAAAATTAATCATTGCCACAGGACGTGCTAAAAAGATTCGCTTAAGTTATGTTACTAACTTAACTGGTATCTCTGATGAGTTAATTGATATTTGGAATAACTTTGGTAGTGTTCACGTATCTGTTTCTATTGACGGTTATAAACAAGTCAACGAATATATTCGTTATCCTTTCAAGTGGAGTAAAGTAGAAAGCAATCTTAGAACATATGTGGGCTTAGTTCATAAAAGTAGATTGGCAATGCACACAGATTCTTCCTCTACTGATACTAAGTTTACAGTTGGATTAAGTTGCACTATAAGCCTTTTCAATGCAATTGATTGCGTAGACTTACTTGAATTTTGGTATGATTTATTCAATGAGTTTCCTATTATCATGGAAGAAAAAACATTGGTATATCATGCCAGTGTGTTTGCCAATCGTGTGTCACATCCTGAATACTCATTGATTAGTTTATTAACTCCTGAGTATAGACAACTGGGAGTAGTTAAAGCAAAGAAATTGTTAGACAGATTTAATAATGAACATCCCAATGATTTAAATGACAAAGTAAACAGTGGATTAATTGATACAATTAATATTGTTATCAAGTGGTTAGAAGAACCACAAATTGTTAACTCTACTTCATTGTCACAACTAAAGCATTTTATTACTGAATCTGATCAATATAGAAATAGAAAACTGCAAGATAGTTTACCTTTATTATGGGATGAATTACACAAGATTTGGGATCATGGAATCATTCCGGGTGATTTTTATATTAGAGGTAAAAATCCTGTACATGGTTATGCCAATAGTTTAATAGATGGTCCGGGTTATGTAATTACTGATACTATCATTGGTAATGAAATACTTACAAGTATAGAATCTAAATTAGATACATTGTATCCAGTACGTGCATCAAGCAGTAGCAAACAATATGCCGAACGTGATGATATCAAAAATTTATCTGATATTAGTGTATGGTGGAGCCAAAGCGTATTAGATTGGCCTGAAGTACAACAAATTGATTATAAAATCAATATGTATATCACAAAGTACCTTAAAGATGCAGTAATGTATTCAAGTGATATTGTAACTATCAATGCAGGAAGTACTTGGATCAGTCCACATATTGATACTCCAAATCGTTTTGACAAATGGAATACAGATAAAAGACTTTTAGGTGTACAAGTTATTATACCATTAGATAAAATGGGTAAAGATACTGCTGGTACGGGAATTGTACCGCATAGTCAAAAAATGGACTTTGATATTAACAAGTGTTATAATGGAGATATGAACGTTTGGTTTTTACAAAATTATATTCAACCAGATGTTTTTAAAGGTAATGTGTTAATATACAACACAAGACTATTGCACAGCAGTATGCCAAACCCAACTTCAAAAAATCGCCCAGTTTTGTTGATTAATTACCTACATAAAGATATAATTGACGAAGTAAGACAAGTGGACAATATTTGGAAAAGTAATGAGTAACATGCCAAAATCATTTCAGGACTATGATGAAAATGATCCTGAGATTGAGTTTCGAAAGAAGCGTTGGAATTATTGGGAATCATTAAAAAAGATTCGTAAAGAGTATATGCAAGACATAGCTGATTTGGATGGTCAGTTTGATGCATATGATTTTGAAGAATACGTAAAAGAAAATTACGGATTCAAAATGAACATATTAGACGGCAACATTACAGATAAGTTTGAAATTGTTGACGAGAAAAAATATATATTTTTTATATTAAAGTTTGGATAAACATGGCTAATGATATTATGGTTGACATTGAAAGTTTGGATACAACACCTAATTGTGTTATACTTACTATTGGTGCTGTGCGTTTTGACCCTAAGGGCAACGGTATCGCAGAACGATTAGAATTACGTCCAACAATTGAAGATCAAACTGAAATCTACAATCGTAGTATCAATGATGACACACTACGTTGGTGGGGTGAACAAAGTCCCGAAGCAATTGAAGAGGCTATGGGTGATCGTGATCGACAACCATTTAAAGATTGCATGGAAATTCTTTACAAGTTTTGTTGGAATCGCAGAGCAGTATGGAGCAACGGTGCTCCCTTCGACTTGGTAGTTATGGAACATGCATGGCGACAAACAAGTGACAAGCCAAACCCCATACCTTGGCCCTTTTGGACTATGCGTGACACACGTACACTATATGAAGTTGCAGGTGTAAGTCTTAAAGATGAAAAGCACGTTACTAGTCACAAGGCGGTTGATGACGCAGAACATCAAGCAATTGTTGTACAACGTGCATATATGAAATTAATGAAAGCAGGATTGGCATGGTGATAACTGTAAGTCAAAGAAATAGATAATGAAGATAGATAGTGATATAGATATAGATTTTGGATCAAGGGATGACTTACTAAAGTTGATTCCTCACACACCTGCAAGTATGCTCAATGTTGACCCTATTCGTAAACATCCAACTGGGGTTTATATCACAGAGATTCCTTATGATCCTGTACATCAAATGTCTAGCATACACTATGCTGACGCAGAAAAACGTGGATACTTTAAATTAGACTTATTGAATGTTCACGTGTATAATCAAGTACGTGACGAGTTACATTTGATTGAATTAATGCGTGATCCTAATTGGAAATTATTAAATAGAAAAGATTTTGTTGAAAAATTAATTCACTTAGGACAGCAGTTTGATACATTGCGTAGAATGCCAGAATCAGTTGATAGTATTCCACGACTAGCAATGTTCTTGGCAGTTATCAGACCTGCTAAACGTCATTTGATAGGAAAGAGTTGGAAAGAAATCAATGAAACCGTGTGGGAAAAAGATCACACAGGTTATAGTTTTAAAAAGAGCCATGCAATTGCATATGCTCAGTTAGTAACAGTACACATGAATTTATTGGAAGAAAATGGAACTTAATTTACTTAAAGAGAATGATCCTCTACTTAATCAAATCTCAAAAGCATGGGATTTTGAAGTTGATGGAGACCCTACTGAACTAGTCAAAGAAATGTCTACACTTATGTTTGTGAGTGAGGGTATTGGTTTGGCTGCCCCGCAATGCGGCGTGTCCAAACGAATTTTTGTTATGGGTAACAAAGACAATCTTGTTGCTTGTATTAATCCTGAGATCATTGCGACCAAGGGTGAACCTGAAATATACTTAGAAGGATGCTTGAGTTTCCCCGGACTGTGGTTGAATATCAAACGTGTACCTGAAGTTAAAGTACGATATCAAAATGTCAGTGGGGCAATTATTGAAGAGGAATTGAGTGGGATAAGGGCTAGAGTGTTTTTACACGAATTCGATCACCTTATTGGTGTGACGTTTGATGAGAGGTCTAGTGCTTTGGGATTACAAATGGCTAAAGAACGCAGAAAGAAGAAAGATAAAAAATTAAGGAATCTTCTTAACTAGTGTAATGCTTTTGCGTTTGCCCCTGCGTTTGGTAAAGTCAGTCATGCTTACCACAGGTCCATGAACAATATCTAAACTCTTATTATTAAAAGTCCTAATATAGGGTTTAAATACGGCCCATTCCTCCCTAAGGAATAGATTAATGGGAATTGCTCTATTTGATTCCCACCACCAAATGTCTCCTAATTCTAAGAATTTAGCCCTTAATTCTGCTTCTACAATAGAACCATAATCATATATTGTAGTAACTAGATCATCACGATTTTGTATAATGCCTACATAATCTTGACTGGCATAGGAACAAATCGTGATAAAGGGGTGATTCTCAGTGAGTTTTTTAAAAAAATCTTGATTCATAATGTTCGTCTTTGTTATTTAATCGGAAAAACCCATACTTAATATTTTCATATTTATTTCGACTAAATACAACAAAGGAGCGATGTTTGCGTGTTCTCATCATTTTCAACTCAAGTTTTTTATTATATCCCACGTCAGATAGTTGTACTCCTGTCAGGTAACTCTCCGAGGATTTTTATGCCACAATATTCTAAACCATTAACTCTTAACAGAGGTGTTGATAATCAATTACAATTTCAGTTCTTAAATCAAGAACAGAAACCAGTTGACGTTACTGGGGCTAATATCACATTTAGGGCGCTTGATATTACTGGCACACAAGTATTGCTACAAACTTATTTGGTACCTTTATTTCCAGCAAATGGTATCATGGTATTGCAAACTACTCCTGCAGAATTAGCAGGTATCTCAGCACAAAAAGGTTATTACACATTAGAAATCCCTGTTGGATCATTTAATTATCCTGTGTACGTAGATCAAAACCAGGGAGGTCGTGGTGATCTTTATATTGTAGATAGTATTTTACCGCGCTTTGTTCCTTCAGCAGAAGTATCAATTCCAACTGGTCAACCATTCCCCAATTTGACTTATGACTTCAATGCCAATGATCAACCTTATAGTACAAGTAATAATACCTCATACTATACCAGTGTTATTAGCACAAACAATAACCCAGTATTGACTATTCAAACACACTTAAATCAATATACTGGTAACATTATTATTCAAGGTTCTACTCAAGTAGACACAGATTGGTATCCAATCTTAGCAAGTGCAAACTATAGCAATGATAGTAGCACTTATGGATATGTAGTAAGAGGATTTCACCCATTTGTTAGAGTACAGTTTAACAGCAATGCAGGTGAAGTAACTAACGTATTGTCAAGATAATTGTACCTTATCTCTTGATTTTTCCTAGAGATATGTTACAATAGTATTATGTTTGATATCCTAACGGTTGTTCCGGGTAAAAAGAAATTAACGCAAAGTGGATGGTATAGTTTTAATGCCCCATGTTGCCACAATCGTGGGCATTCATCTGACAAGCGTATGCGAGGTGGTATCAAAACAGATGGAACTAACTGGTCATTTCATTGTTTCAACTGTAACTTTAAATGTGGTTTTGGATTAGGTAAACATCTTACAAAGAATACCCGTCAATTTTTATCTTGGTGCGGTGTTGATGATAATCAAATCAATCGTTGGAACTTAGAAAGTTTACAACACAAAGATGCATTAGACTTTATTCAAGTTAAAAAGATAAAGAATAAAGTTAAATTTAAAGAACTTGTATTACCTGATGCTGAGTTGATTGATACTAATAATCCTCGACATAAAATATATGTTGACTATCTATTAAAGCGCGGTGTGCAACCAACTGAGTATCCCTTTATGGTTACTCCCGACGCTGAAGGAAGATATAATAATCGTATCATCATTCCCTTCACACACGACAACAAGATAGTAGGACATACTAGCAGATTCTTAGATGACAGAAAGCCAAAGTTTATCAACGAACAACAACCTGGTTATGTATTTGGATATGACTTTCAAAAACCTAATTGGGAAGTATGTATTGTAGTAGAAGGTATCTTTGATGCACTTAGTATCAATGGATGCGCATTAACACATAACACAATCAATGATGATCAGGTAGAAGTATTACGTAGACTTAACAGAAAGATTATTGTAGTACCTGACCAAGACAAAACAGGTCTAGAAATATGCGATAGAGCATTAGATTTGGGCTTTTATGTTAGTATCCCCGAATGGGCAGAGGGTGTAAAAGACGTTAATGACGCAGTGGTAAAATATGGGCGACTGCCTACATTACTAAGTATACTACAAAACGCAACAAACAGTAAAATTAAAATAGAAATGAGTAGGAGAAAACTTGATAAAAGATTATAATACAGATGTTCAAACATTATTCTTGCGAATGATGGTTACAAACGCAGAGTTGTATACTAGGGTTATTAACATCATTAACCCAGAAAACTTTGATCGTAGATTGCGACCTGCCGCAGAATTTATTGTTGAGCATAGCAAGAAATATAATGTTATTCCCGATCCCACACAGATCAAAGCAACAACTGGTGTAGAGATCAACACAGTTGAAGAACTGGATAGTGGGCATTATGATTGGTTCTTAGAAGAATTTGAACAATTTACTAAGCGCCAAGAACTTGAACGTGCGATTCTTAAAGCAGCCGATATGCTTGAGAAGGGTGATTTTGATCCAGTTGAAAAACTAATCAAAGATGCTGTACAAATCAGTTTGCAACGTGACATGGGTACTGATTACTTTGCTGACCCCAAGGATCGATTGAATCGTTATTTCAATCAAGGTGGTCAGGTTAGTACAGGCTGGCCACAACTTGATCGTGTTATGTATGGTGGCATGAGTCGTGGTGAATTGAACATCTTTGCTGGTGGTAGTGGTTCAGGTAAAAGTTTGGTCATGATGAACATTGCATTGAACTGGTTACAGCAAGGACTAAGTGGTGTTTATATCACACTTGAATTGAGTGAAGAACTAACTAGTTTGCGTACTGATGCGATGTTGACTAACATGGGTACAAAAGATATTCGCAGAGATATCGATGATGCGACCATCAAGGTTAAAATGCATAGCACTAAATCAGGTAAGTATCGTGTTAAGTCATTACCTGCACAAAGTAATGTCAACGATGTTCGTGCATATTTAAAAGAAGTACAGATTCAAACTGGTATTAAAGTTGATTTTGTTATGATTGACTATTTGGATTTGCTGATGCCAGTAAGCGTTAAAGTCAGCCCAACTGATCAATTCGTTAAGGACAAGTATGTTGCTGAAGAATTGCGTAATCTAGCAAAAGAACTTGGACTATTGATGATTACTGCAAGTCAGTTGAATCGTAGTGCTGTGGAAGAAATTGAGTTTGATCATAGTCACATTGCAGGTGGTATCAGTAAGATCAATACTGCTGACTATGTGTTCGGTATCTTTACGTCACGTTCTATGAAAGAGCGTGGCAAGTATCAGATTCAGTGTATGAAAAGTCGTAGTTCGACAGGTGTTGGTCAAAAGATCGATTTAGACTACAATATCGAAACTATGCGTATCAGCGATAGCGATCCTGAACAGACTAGGGCACAACCATCATCTAATGAAATCTTGAATAAAATCAAGACTACAAGTCAGGTTGGGGCAGTAAATCAAGCAGTACATGAGACCATAGAAGTTCAAGAAAAACGTGTGGTTGTAGACGTTCAAAGTGCAAAACTTCAAACAATGCTTAATTCACTTAAGAAACAAAATTGACATCTAGACTAAATACATGTAGGATCCTATAATATGCAAAAGAAAACTAAGAGCCTTTTGGAAGAACTTCAATCGATGGGAGAAAAGCGTGATATTAACCATATCATTGAATCCCGCGCCTCAAATATTATTACGAGTGCTATCAATCTGGTTGAGTTAATGAGCCGCCATTATTCGCCTGAAAGAGCCGAATTGTTGGAAAAGAAACTCTTAAGTGCTATCAAGGGTAAGGATCAATCAAGATTCGCAAAGACTTTGAGGAAGAAAAATGAAACTGAATGAATTTAAAGATATTGAAGAAGGTTTTTTTGGTGATCTAGCCGGTAAAGTTAAGGGCGCATTTGCTGATCCTCAGACTAAACTATCAAACAAGACACAAGGTATCTTTATGAAGAACTTTGTGGCCAACGCAACCAATGCGTTAAACACTGGTATCAAAAGTGGATTGATCACTCCAGGTGGCGCATCAGGTGGCGGGGCAACTCAAGTCAATCCTAGTACTGTAACTCCTCAACCAAATCAACCAGGAACACCGGCAACTGCACCTCAATCAACACAATCTCAAGCCAAACCAGATACAAGTAAGGCTGTTGGCAAATACAATCAACAGGTTCAACAAACTCAGAACATGAATCAATATGTTCAGGGCGCAGCCAAAGCAATCAACAGCACACAAGATAAGAATCAAAAAATGGCATTGACTAAAGAATTAGTCAATTACATGGCTGACCGTAAGGGTTATCCTGAATGGGACAACGGTGTAGCAACAGTTCAACAGATTATCAAGAAGGGTAATCCTGATCCTAACTTTGCTAACGGCGCTATCAATCGTCTAAAAGCCGGTCAAACAATGAGCGAAGCCTGGAGAATTTATTATATCAACAAACTACTTGAAGCAGTTGGTATTACATGGAAAGAATTAGGCTTAAGTGTTCTTAAAGAAGGCAAGACATATTATATTGCTGAAACAAAATATTTAAAACTAAACAGCATCTTTGAGAGTATGTTGACTGAAGGTAAAACTGTTGGTCAATATATGATGCAATGGTTTAATAATTTCATGGGCAAAATTGATTGGAGCGAAGAAGCCGACGATGTTAAAAATGCTATCAACGCACTTGACAAGGCTATTGCACAAGACGGAAATAAAGTAGGTAAAAATGCACAAGCCGCGTTAACTTCATTAGCAGGTATTGCTTATGCTGTACAACAATCAGGTGGTAAAATAGGTGGCGGTTCAAGTTCTGAAACTAAACCCGAAGCAGATGCCGAAAAAAATAAACAAGATCAAGGTAAACAAGATCAAGGTGCTAAACCTCAAGCATCAGCCGGAGCGGCAGCAGGCGCAGGTCAAGCAAATAGTTTCCAAATGGCTTCTCAGATTAAGAAACAATTGCAACAGTTATCACACCTTGACATTGAAGCATACAATCAGTTAGTCAAATCGTTACAACTTGCTAAATCACCAAATACAGAACCTCCTAAGGTGGCGGCTGGTAATCAAGCAACAAACAATCCACAAGCACAAGCAGAACCTAAGGCACCAAATCTTAGAGTAGCAGAAGCAAAACGTAAAGTTCGTAAAGCAGTATGAATTTAGCCGAATCACTAGCAAAGTTAAAAGGTCAATTAGATAACATTGACCGTGTAGTTATCAAAGAGGCTAAGGGTCACTTAGACCATCCTGAGGACTTAGTGTTCCTTGGTGATGAAGAAGGTGCTAGACATGCTATTGAGGCTATTGAAAAGACTGTAACAAATCCAAATGCAGTCACAATCAAGTGGGATGGATATCCTGCATTGATCTTTGGACGTGGTACTGACGGTAAGTTTAGTATCATGGACAAGCATATGTTCAACAAAAAAGATGGCTCAGGTCGTCATGTCTACAGCCCAGAACAATTTGTAGAATATGATGCAGCCAGAGGCGTAAATCGTGGTGATTTATATGCACTTATTGCTAGTATTTGGCCTGGTTTAGAACAAGCAGACCGTGGTGGTAATGGTTATTACTGGGGCGATTTGTTATTCAGCAAACCTTTAAAAGATGAAAAAGGTGTTTATAGATTTAAAGCAAATCCTAACGGCATTGCTTATACAGTAAATGCAAATAGTGAAGTTGGTAAATTAATGGCAGGTAAAGATGCAGGTATTGCTGTGCATCAATTTATTCCTGCTGATGCAAGTACTACTGACGAAGCAACAAGCCTTGACGGTAGCATTGGTAATCTAAAGAACAACAGTAATGTTGCTATTATTCCAAGTAAGATGCCTATTACTCCTGACTTAGGAGTTAATAGTAAATTAAAGAATACTGCTATTAAAGAACTAAACACATATGGTGCCGCAGTAAAAGATTTAATGAATACTGCACCACAAGCACGTAATACGTTCAATCAACTATTCACTACATATATCAACAAACGTATTGTATCAGGTAATTTAAGTAATCTATACAATGGATTCTTAGAATACGTTGAATCAAGACCTATGACAGATAAGATGAAGGCCAAAATCATGGAACATCTTAAAGTCAATAAAGAAGGTGTATTGGGTGCATTTAAAATTTGGGTCGCTATCTACAATTTAAAGATGGATGTTGTTAAGCAACTAGATAAAGCCGCAAAGTCTAGCCCAGTTAAGGGTTTCTTACAAGACGGTACTGAAACACAAGAAGGTTTCGTTGCTAATGGTCTTAAGTTTGTAGATCGTATGGGCTTTAGTAGACAGAACCTTCAGGGTCGTTAAACTAATTTCCAATTTCCTCTGCATTTATGTTTCCCCCTTAACAGTTACTTAAAAAATGCACCAAAAAGATACCATAAAACCGACTTTTTTTGAAAAAAGTGTAAATACAGATATGAAGCAGTAGGCTTCAATAAACATTAAGGAATTTTCAAAATGGCACAATTTACACGTACAAACGGTGACTTCTATCCCGTATTAAACCTTGACTATCCTGCATATACAAACGCTGGCGTTAATGCTATCGATTCAGGCTATGTAGTTCAACCACAAGGTCCAAAATTAGACTTCATGACAATCACAGCAGCTTCAGGCACTCACTTCAGTGCAACACAGGCTAATGTTATTATCGAAACAGTTCAACAATTAGCAACAATTTACATCTACGAATACACAAACACAACTTCAGATACATTTGCTTTCGCAACTTATCCAACAGGTGCTTGGTCAGTAGACGGTTCAGCAGGTGCTAACGTTGTTGCAGCTGTTAACGCAGCCTTAACTAACGCTTCAGTTGCTAACACAACAACTGGTACAAACGCAGCTACGTTCACTACAGTTTACGGCGCTTAATTTTAGTTTGTAACTAAACATGAAAACCCGGGAATTAATTCCCGGGTTTTTTTACCTCTATAAATAACACTATGTACCGCATCTGTTGTTATACCCTATTTGACATTACTCAGACTGGAGTAATGAATAGAAACAAACCTATAGGGGATGACATAGAATCATGGATGCACAGAAGAAATACACAATGTAACTATGATACTATATTACAAGTAATATCGTTACGTAGTCAACCTGAAGTAGTTAAAGTACCTTATAAAACAGAAATACGTTTTGATGAATTTGATCAATTTGGTTTCTTTTATGAGCAAGAAGAAGATAAAACTTACACAGTTTGGAAGTTTGAATTTGAGATACAACATCCAAGTGTGTTTGAAAACGGAATAATTCCCTTAGGGGCATTATATACAGACTGTGAAGGTGTACCAATGATTAAATGTAAGGGTCAATATGAAAATACCCCTGCATTTTTAGATGTGACACCTGAATTAAAAAACATTCATTTTGAGGTGCTATGAAATACGATAAGAAAATAGATCAATTTATTAATAAGCAACTTGTTAATGATGAGTTAAAAGAAGTTGTGATTATGCGTACCCCTGATGGTGGGTACGAATTGTTTCAAAAATATAAGATATCTAAGACACCTACTGGATATTTGGTCACATTTTTAACTCCAATAGACCGTTCATATGAATTTACTACTCTCAAAAACGCAACAGCCTGGTGTACATTTGACAATGCCAGACAATACAGAGATGCCAATCGTGTAATAGATTTAGATTTACGATTATCCAGCAATGAATTAGACATGCAAATTCACAAGAAATTGGCAAAAAAAGCAAAAGATAACGGATCCAAACTAATTTATACCATTAAATGGGAAGAGGATGCACGTAAAAAGAAATTACTATCAGAAGAACTGGATTCTTTCATAAATAGTTCTAGAATATTACAAGAACGCAAGTTCAATAAAACCCCGGGTTTTAAGAAATTGTGATAAATACTTAATCAAAACGGAATAACAACCATGAGACTAAACGACTTAGAAACAAAAAATTATGCGTCTACAGCATTGAAACAAAATTTCGAATTTAATTTCGATGTTTCAAACTTAGACAAGATCAAGACCCAAACAATGTTGAACAGAGTTCACGGTCTTATCAAAGAATCAAGACAAGCATCTGATTTCCACAGCAATCAGAACAGTCCTGCATACTTGAAATTAGTATTTATGGAACAAGCATTGTCTAGTCATTTCAATCAATTAATGAGCAGACCTTCTACACGTATCGTTTTTGAAAACGAAGAAGTTGAAAAGTCACAGGTTGTATTAGCCGCTCAGGATCTAGTAGATTCAGTACGTAAGATGATTGAAGAAGTTAGCGATATGTTAGTTAAAGAACTACCAGCATTGTCTGACAGCATTCAAAGTGAAATTGGTGTTAACGAAAGTGAACAATTCACTGGGCAAGCAAACGAAGCATTAACTTCATTACAGGCTGCATTAACACAAAGCGAACAAGGACTAAAGAGCGCATTGAACAGCATCACTGGTCAAGGTGGTGCAGACTTTGGTGGTGAAGTAGGTATGCCTACTCCAACAGCAGGTGAAGAAGACGGCGCAGATTTAGGCGACATGGGTGCAGAAATGCCAGAAGAGCCTGGTCTAACAGCAGAAACACCCCCAGCACCCGAAGAAGAAGAGCCAGCAGGTAGCGTCGGCAGATCAAAGAGATAACATGAGGCTCTTTGAGTTCGATCAAAATAGTGCCACTATCAGTAAACTGGTGGTACTAACAAGTCAACTACAGAACGATTTAGAGAAGGGAAAAATCCCTCAAGATTTTTCTGTAGATGACCTATTGAACTATTTTTATAATTATGATTTAGTATTGGACAAGAACGACTTGTACAATATGATTAAAGTTCCCCCACTAAAATCTGTCATCACTAACATTCAAGGTGACAAAGTAACATTCAAAGGTCAGCCAGAAACTCCAAACGCTGAACCTGCACAAGCAGACGACCAAAAGAAAGTCGTCCAACAAATGGCAAAACACGCACTAGATAAGTAAGTTATGGCTAGTGACAGCAAGAACCTAAATCTTATTTTTTATAGAATAGGTGAAGGTGGCAACTTTTTAACAAGACTGTTTAGTTTAAGTGATACCACACAATTTCTTTGGAAAACAGGAACATGTGGATGTAGACCAAAAGATCATAGCCTCGAAGAAAAATTAAAATACTATTCATATCGTGATGATATGCAGAACTGGATGGCAGATGCACACATGACACCTTCTGGTGCGCATTTATTATTTGATATACACAATAATTGGGAAACCAATCCTACTATAATTACATGTTTCCATTATCATCATTTTATCTATGAATTAGAAAGTTACAAACAATTTGGATATGCATTCAGAGATAATATCAAAGAAAAGTTTTTTCATATAAAAATTAGTGACAATTTGTATGATAATATGAGAGATCAAATTAAAGTTCATAATGCAGATAAAATTGAATATGTAAATGAAGTAATTAATACGGTAAATTCAGAACCTATAGATATGGATTTACTAACGAATAGTGATGAAACTTTCATAGAAGAATACACTAGAGTTTGCGGTTTAATGAATTTGGTTCCAATTAATACTGATGTGGTATTAAAATTCTATAACGATTGGAAACGATTAAGACCTATAGTTGGTAAAAATTATTATGCATATGGGTTTAAATAACCATAACACTAGACATTCGTAAAAAATTATTGTATACTGCATAGTAGGATAAAATAAATATCTATATGCTTACAATCACAGAACCCGCAGCCAACAAAATAAAAAATCAATTAGAAAAACGCGGTAAGGGCGTTGGAATTCGCATTGGGGTAAAAACCACAGGATGTAGTGGAATGGCATATGTATTAGAATACATGGATGTTGCACCTGTTACCCGTGACTGGATGAAATACGAAAATCACGGAGCCACTGTTTATGTTAATGGCAAAGACCTAGTATACATGGATGGTATGGAAATAGACTATGTTAAAAGAGGTCTTAACGAAGGGTTTGAATTCAACAATCCCAATGAACGTGATCGTTGCGGTTGCGGCGAAAGTTTTAGAGTTTAATGGCAACAGAAATAACACACGTAGTAACGCTTGGATGTAGTTTTACTTACTGTCAAGCATTATATGATCCGCCCAATGAAGGTTGGCCCAAACTAGTTGCTGATAAGTTTGGTGTACCTATTGTTAATCTTGGTGTGCGTGGATTGGGTAACGACGGCATATATCGAAGAACATTTGAATATTATTACAAAAATCTATTAACGAATAGCAAGCCTTTTTTCATTGTTGCTATGTCACAGAATACCAGATTAGAACAATATCATTCCGTCTGTAATAATGAACCAGTCCAAAATTATCAAATTATAGCATATTCAGATAGTGAAAGCCGATCTAGAATTAGTAAACCTGTGTATGAACAAATGGATGACGTTGGTATATTAATGAGCGAAGTTCGTAAATTAATATACTGGAACTCTATAGTAAATCTTTTCAAAGTTAATAATATTCCATATCTTACTTCAGATTATTTTCCTGATTACACTCAAACAACTAACGATTATATCATAAAAAATCACTTATCATTATATGCAAATGTCAATACTGATATATGCAGATTAAAAAATTTTTCAGAAATAACAACGCATTACCCGAAAGCATTAGATAAAGCACATCATGGTAAACAAGCACAAGTTGCATTGGCAGAATTTATATATGAACAGGCAACCAGTATTTACGGTGAATTTAAACCTGTACAAGGAAATTTTTTATCATTAAAAGATTACCCATCAGAATATCCATTAAGAACATTTGAAAATATTAATCAATGGTATAGAAAAGAAATGAATTTACCATATCATTATGGACTTGATGTATAAAGCATGTTAGAAATATCACATTTAGTTGTCAACGGAGACAGTTTTACTTATTGTCAGGGATTAGAAAATCCAATGGAAGTAGGCTGGCCTGCATTATTGGCTAAAAAATTAAATGTCCCTGTAGTTAATTTGGCTTTACGTGGATCCAATAATAATAGTATTGTTAGAAGAACATATGAATATTTTTATATGGACAAAAATACTAAACCTTTTTATATTATTGGATTTTCCCATGCTACACGTGAAGAGGATATTATACAAAGTTTTTTAAAACTCAATCATTATACGTTTGAATTAAGAAAATTAATATATTGGCTAAACTGTGTAAACCTATTTAAAAGTAATAACATACCTTATGTCGTGAGTGATTTTTTACCTAGTTGGCATAATATACGTGAAGGTTCATTAGAAAAATATACTGATTTGCATAATCAAGTTTATAATGATCCAAATAAACTTAAAAATTTTAATGAGATTACTAGGGAGTATCCTAGGGTTTCAAAGAAAGATGCACACGATGGTTATGAAGCACAATATGTTTTAGCAGATTATTGCTATGCAGAAATTATTAAAAGGTATGGGGATATTAAACCTATTAATTTGCCCTATACCACACTAAAAGAATACCATAAATTTTACAATGACGAAAACCCCTATGAAGACCACAACTGGATAGAGAATGTATAACCCTAACAAATTTAACTACGTACAATTAAAAAAAGAAACTATTGATGGATCACGAAAATATGTTACCCCTGATGGATATAGAGTCCCCAGCGTAACAACTATCCTAGACGCAACTAAAAGCGAAGAAAGCAAACAAGCATTACAAAACTGGCGTAAACGTGTAGGTGTACAAAAAGCACAAGAGATTACTACCGAGGCTGCGGGGCGTGGCACACGTATGCACAAGTGGCTTGAAAATTATGTCAAAACAGGTGAGACCGGGGAGCCTGGTAGCAATCCGTACTCTGTACAAAGTCATAAAATGGCACATAGCATTATTGCTCAGGGTCTTGTGAACTGTAGCGAGTTTTGGGGTACAGAAGTCAGTCTTTATTTCCCACAGATTTATGCAGGTACAACCGATTTATGCGGTATACATAATGGCCAAGAGGCTATCATGGATCACAAACAAGCAAACAAAATCAAAAAGCGTGAATGGATTGAAGATTACTTTATTCAGACAGCAGCCTATGCAAATGCTCATAATGAAGTTTGGGGCACAAATATCCGTAAGGGTGTAATTTTTATGTGCGACCCTAACGCAGTATATGCAGAATTTATCATTGAGGGTGCTGAATTCGACAAGTATACTGATCTTTGGTTCAAAAAACTAGAAGAATACTACACAAAATTCCTATAAGTAATTAGATAAATAAGTGTATTAGGGCAAGATACACTTATGTCAATCGTACAAATATCAAAGATTCAACAAAGGTCAGGTAATTTAGTTGACCTACCACAATTAGACGAAGCAGAATTTGGTTGGGCAAGCGACCAAAAACGTCTGTTTATTGGTAAAACAACTCCCAATGAAAACGTAGAAGTATTAACATCCTATTCAGGAATCAGTTTTAGTCAAATCGACGGTAGTGTTGGTAACTTAAACATTAATCCAGTTGATGTGGGTTTAGGACAAGTCCTTGCTTTTGACGGTACTAACTGGATCAATGCAGGTGGAAACGCCGGTGGCAATATCAATTTAGGTAACATCAGTAACGTTACTATTGCAGGTGGTGCCATTGGTTATGTATTGCAAACTGACGGCTTAGGTAATCTATCTTGGGCTCCTAAAACAACAATCACAGCGTATATCGAAAACGCAAGTAACACTAGTCCCGTAGTTATTACTACTACACAAAATAACTATTTTACTAACGGTGCAACAATTACAATTACAGGTGCACCTAACATTGCAAACAGTATTGGTAATGCACTAAATGGTGGTAACTATTACGTAAAAGCCCAAACATCAAACACTTTTGCATTGTATACTGACCCTTCACTATCAACACCTTATAGTGGTACAGGTCATAACGCATATTCATACAGCAGTAACGTTACTGCTACAACAGTGGCAACAAACGTAATTAACATTGGTAACTCAGTTGCTAATGCTAACGTGTTGTTTGAAGTAAATCAACCTGTTGTGTTCTTGGGTGGTTTATCTACTAGTGGTCTTACAGCCAATACAACATATTACATCAACAGTATTCCTAGTGCCACTACGATTACTGTTTCAAACTCAATTTATCCAAACGGAACCGCAGGTCCTATTTTACCATTACAAACTACAAGTGGATTAACAGCAACAGTTTATGGTACAGGTGGTAGAGTAATCTCTTCTATTGGTGGAAGTGGCGGCGGCAACGGAGCACAAGGTTCTAACTTATCTGTACAGTTTAACGATAACAATTTGTTAGCAGGTAATGCAAACTTCACTTACGATTTTGCTAATACGATTTTAACAGTCAATGGTGGTAATGTTGTTGCTAATAACTTTATTGCTAGCAATTTAGTTTCAGCAAAGTATTTGACTTCTAATATCGCTACAGGTACAGCGCCATTAATTGTAACATCAACTACACGTGTTGCAAACTTAAACGTTGACCATGCTAACGTTGCTGATTACGCTAACATTACTACTACTTCAAGTGGTACATCATATCTGATGTTAGCAAATGCAACATCAGGTAACGTTGCCGAATATGCAAACGCTAACTTATCATTTAATGCCGCAACTGGCAATCTATCAACAACTAATTTAAACATTACAGGCAATGCTAATATTGGTGTTAATTTGGGTGTTGCTGGGATCCTTGCTGTAACTGCAAATATTAACGGTGGCAATTTAGTAACAAATAACAATGTGTCAGCAGGAACATTAAATGCTACAGGTAATGCTAACGTTGGCAATATTGGCGCAACCAATGGCGTGTTTAGCAATATAAGTGGTAACGGTGCTCAATTGAGCGCACTTACAGGTGCTAATGTAACAGGAGCAGTTGCATATGCTACCACTGCTAATAGCGTAGCAGGTGCTAATGTAAGTGGGGCAGTAGCATACGCAACTATAGCAAACTCAGTTGCTGGTGCTAATGTAACAGGAGCAGTCGCATACGCAACAACTGCCAACTCAGTTGCTGGTGCTAATGTAAGTGGGGCAGTAGCATACGCAACTACTGCTAATAGTGTAGCAGGTGCTAATGTAAGTGGCACAGTTGCTACTGCAAACAATGCTCTTTATTTAGGTGGAGTTGCAGCCGCTAATTATGCATTATCAAATACTGCAATTGCCAACGCAACATTTGCAAATACTGCCAATAATTCAAGTTATTTGGGTGGTGTTGCGGCCGCAAGTTATTTACAAGTAACAGGTACTGGTAGTAGTTTAACAGCAATTACAGGTGCTAATGTAACAGGTACTGTAGCAAACGCAACTACTGTTATTGGTGCAGTTCAAAACAACATCACAACATTGAATGGTTTAACTACTATCAATGCTGGATCAAACACAACAGTATTAACATTTACAGGTAACTTACAATTATCATCAGGTTCAAGACTACAAGCAACATACGCTGACTTGGCTGAGTACTATGAAGCCGATCAAGATTATGAACCTGGAACTGTATTAGAGTTTGGTGGTGATAAAGAAGTTACTATTGCTCAAGACGGAACAAGTAGAGTAGCAGGCGTAGTGTCTACTAACCCTGCATATGTTATGAACTCAACATGTCCGGGAATCGCAGTAGCAATTGCTCTACAAGGTCGTGTTCCAGTTAAAGTTCGTGGACTGATCAAGAAAGGTGACTTGCTAGTTAGCGGTGGTAATGGATATGCAAGACCAGGGTTTAATCCTGGCATGGGAACAGTTATTGGTAAAGCATTAGAGAACCACGAAGGCGAAGGTGTCATTGAAGTGGCAATTGGTAGACTCTAAGATAAATACATTACAGGAATAAGAAAATGTCATCATACGTTTATACAGCAAGTTCATCAGCAAACGCTTCAGCAAATATTCAAACTGATAAGGTTAGAATTGCAACTAGCAGTTCACCTGTTCAAGTTGTTTCAAGTTATCCTAACGTTGCAGGTACAGGAACTGTTACTTGTTCAACTAGTTCAAACGCAGTAGTTGGATCAAGCACTACTTTCACAACACAATTAAATATCGGTTACTGGATTGGCAATGCCTCAGGTACAACTGTTGGTATTGTACAAAGTGTTAAAGATGATGGCAATATTGTACTTACTGCAAACGCTGGTGTAGCAATCAGTGGCGCAGGATACACAATCAATCCATTTGGTGTTCCATATAAAGTAGCAAATGCTAATAGCGCAATCATTCCTGCAAACTCAGTAAACAATAGTTTTATCGTTGGCCAAGGAAACATTGTATCTTATATCAATGTATCAGGCGCTACAGCGGCTCCATTCTCAATTACAGAATTGGGTGCTAATCATCCTGATACTGGTACTACTGGTGTATTACCCCCAGTATCAGGTATGGCTAGCGGTACTTAATTACTAGCAAGTTCTATAAAACGTTTACGATTATGTTCTAGCATGGGCAGTTGATTTTGCCACATGCTGTATAATTCTGTTTTTGACATTTGACATAGCAATTTTAGTTGAGTAATTAATATTTCAATACTGTTAGTATCTAAATGATAGTTGTCAAATAAATCACCAGGTGTATAAAATCCCAACCTACGCATAACTTCAGTTATACCACTGTGAGCATTCCATAAATAAGGTCTTAGTCCCATGATAGGCTTCCAAGTCTTTTCTGACAATTGCCATGGGTCGGATAAAGTGGTTTCGCTGACGATAACACAATAACTATTCTGCCAAATATCTGTTGTACCTAAACTAAGCAAATCTTCTGGTCTAGTAAAACGTAAATTAGGTGAATGTAAATGCTGATCAGTCATTCCAGTACGTTGATCTATTTCAGGAAAAACACCTTGCTCAAAAGTAATCCATCCGTAATCTGATAACTTATTGTCAATCAATTGTTTTACTAATTGTTCTCTATGGGGTCTAGGCTTTCTGTTATAACATAGATAAACATTATTAAAGTCGGTTTTTAATTGCAACTCTTCATCAGTATATTGTTTATTTTCTAGTATCCATTTGGGCATCCATGAATCCCAACATGTTGGACTAAACCCTGCTATTTCAACGTCACAATTCAATGTTAATATAGTAGCATATAATTCAGTATGTATGAACCATTCAGTTCCGTCAACAGTCCCTGCTAGCCATATTTTAGTAGAACCTTGAATATTACTAGTAATCCATTGTAATAAATCTGGGTCTTTGGGTTCTAACCAAGTCAAATTAATCAATAAATTAGTGTCATATTCGTTAGTAGAAAGTTTTGTTTTAAATCTTTCCAACCAGTTATGCTCATTTTCTCCTATAGATAAAGGAGTTGCACTGTACCTACGTCCGTATTCTTTAATCATACTTGTATTTAGAGCGTCTATTATTTTACGTAATAAAGATAAATACTTTCATACATTCTCATGGTGAGAATTTATGCAGTACCCACTGCGTAGCGGCTAGAACCCGCAATTAACTAAAGGAAAAACAAATGGGACGTCCTCTAAAAATCGCAAAATCACAAGCAGTTTTGACTATTACAGGTACATCTGCTTCAACACAATTAGTCACAGTATCAAACAATCTTAATGCTTTAGGTATCATTAAAGGCATGCCTTTTGTTACTGCAAGTACAGTAGGTGGATTGACAGGTGGTGTAACATATTATGTAAACAAAGTTGTTTCAGCAAGTACTTTCTCAGTATCAGCAACACAACTAAGTGTTCAACCGCAAACATTCCCAACATTGACTAATACCTCTGCGCAAACAGTTAAAGCAACTGTTGGTGAAGTAGACACTGGATTCAACAATCCAAACGGTGGTAACACATCAACTGGCTCAAGCACATTCGGTGTTGTCGGTGGTAACACAGCACAATACGGTAAGCAAACACTATGTAACGTAGCATTTGGTGCTAACATTTCTGGTACAATTTTTGCAAGCAATGCTAGTGCAACAGTTGTTGGTTTAGGTACTGACTTTGCTAACGTAGCAAATGGTACACAACTTTTTGCATACCAAGGTACACCAGGTAACTATTCTCTAAATTTATTAGGTACAGTTGCAAACAACGTAGGTAATGTAACAGTTGCAGTTGCTAATAGTAGTGCTACTGGTAACGTTATCGGTACTTCAGGCAATGCTCAAACATTGGTAGCAGGTACTCCAGTTGTGTTCGACACAGCGTTCGGTGGCTTAACAGCAAACACAACATACTTTGTTAGAAATATTCCTAATGCGGCTGCATTTACTGTTGCCGCAGTTCCAGGTGGTGCAAACGTAGTATTGACATCAAACTCAAGCGTAACTTCTAACGCTATTCAAAATCAAGCAACATTGGGTGCTAACTCAGTAGTTAATGCGGCTGGTTATAATGGTTATGGTGATCCAATCTTGGGTGCATTACCAGAAGCAGGATATATCGTTCGTCAAAAAGGTAAACACAAATATCTAGTTGCTGGTACAGTAACAGGTATTACTGCTCCTGCTTACTTAGCAAACGTAGCAAACGCATCATTGTTACCTAACACATTCAATGTTCAAGTAACTTATGCCGATAGTTCAACTGCATATCTTGATACTATCAGTGATTACAATTCACAAGCATTCCCTGCAACAGTTGCTCCTGGTTCACTAAGTGTTGGTACAGTATATACAATTTATCAAACAGGTACAACAAACTGGACAGCAGTTGGTGCAGCCGGCAATATGACTGGTACATCATTTACTGCAACAGGCACTGGTTCAGGTACAGGTTTAGCAATTCTTGCAAATGCTCAACCTAATGTAATTGGTACATTCAATAGTGCTGTAGCCGCTAATACATACTACACACCAAGTCTACCAATTGTAACAGTTAATAACGCTTAATCGTTATGGCAACTGCAACAGGTAGAGCATTGAAAGTGCAGAAATCTGAAACTGAAATTGCAGTTCTTCAGGTTCAGGTCGCCAACATCCATGAAAAGATTGACGACCTGAAATCTGATATCTCTGGTATCAAAAGTGATGTTTCTACAGCAATGAGAGAAACACACGACATGATCAAAAATTTATCCACTGAAAGCACACAGCAACATGCTGAACTTTCTAAGAAAGTTAGTGCTTTAGAAAAATGGAAATGGATGGTTATGGGAGGTGCCGCAACTGCAGGGGCATTAGGGTTTCATGTAGTTAGTAAAATGTTTGGAATGTAAGAATAGGGGGATTTAATCTCCCTATTTTTTTATCAGTGCCTGTAACTTTTCTTGAACTAAATCAATATTCACAGTACTAAACAATCCGGGATGCAATGGCTTAGGATATAAATGATCTCCTACCCATGCATAGCCGCAATGTTCTTCATTTAGTGTAGGTATAAATTCTTCTTCAACGGCACAAAAGAATGTATGATATGTAAAAGTATTATTAACAAACTTTTGAATGGGAATCAATTTAAAATCTTGATTGTAAAATCCCATTTCTTCTATGCACTCACGTTCAATACCTTCTAATAATGTTTCACCTTGTTCGACTTTTCCACCAGGTATACTCCACGTAGGATTTTTATTATCTGCTCTTAGCAAATAAAGGAATCGGTTAGTACTAGTACTATAGAAAAACACACCTGCTGAACTATTTGTCATATTAGATTACTATACTATAATCACCGGCATAATAGAAGCCTTCGTATGACTTCATCCACCCTTCTTCGGGAGTATATCTATATTGAAGTGCGGTAGCAAGATTGGTTACAAATTGTGTTTCGGTATCTGCTTGACTATCAAACGCAACAAACCATTGCATAGTAGTGCTATCAAATTGAACAATATCGTTTGCATGTGCAACTAGATTACCCCATGCCACAGTTGATGTATCTGTTGAACCAATATCTTCAACAATCAAATAACGTACACCATTGATTGGACCTGGAAGTCCTGCATTAGGACCCTGTGTTAATGGATTAACTACAGCATTGACAGCATCAAGCGTGTTTTGAGGTAATGTTTGTGGGTCCACATTAAAAATTAAGAATCTATCATCAATTGGATTTGGAACAATAGTACCCACGATAGGAGTATCCATGTAAGGATTCTCTAACCAAATCTGACTAATACCAGGCTGTACTTTACCGTATACGTTTAGTACACTAGACCAATATAAGTCTGTTGGAGGGGCAACGTCTTGATCTAAACTATTATTTGAAGGTACGAATGGTTCATCGCCGGGCAGTAATTGCAATTGATTGCTGATATACAATAACTTATATCCATATGGAGTAACTTTAACTCTAGTACCTAACAATAAATCATCATCTTGAATATCTGTAAGAGCATTGCCTTGATAGATAGACATGATAATCTTTTGAATAACGCCCATCTTTTTCAACTTACTTGCAGTTGTCAACCAGATAGGCATGTAAAACTTCCAAGTCATGATGTCAATAGGATTACCTGTGCCTACTGGAATCTGTCTACTAGTAAATGTTAATCCATCTTGGAATACTGAACTCAATGATGTCCAGTCAACAAAGTTATCTGTACTTTGAATTTCAAGTGCAGGATTAAACAATGGACCTAATTGCTCAATGATTTCTAATTTTTGTTGATAGTTTGTAGTCCAAAAATCAACAGTAATACGTAATGTATAAGGTACAGGCATTAATCGTTCAATAGTAAATGCTTGTCCTTGTGTTGTCTCATAACTTTGTGTATCTTGATTATATGCACGTTGTCTTACGTTAATTTTGTCAACAAACGTAGGATCAGTAGTCCACTTTTGATTATATTCTAGTCCACTGATGTAGTAAGTAATCATAGGTGCACTAGGTAATGTACTTGCACTATTGTTATTAACAACAGTTGCAGCCTGACGACTTTGATCACCATACATAATAGGCACACGAACATAGATAGGATTGCCCGCTGGATCGTTACCTTTAGTAACTTGCCAGTTGCTAAAAATTTTAGCAAATTGAACTAAGAATCTGCGTATCTGTGAATCGTAAAAATATTGCGCTGCCATGAATAACCTTTTATATTACCGGCGGTAGTGTCGGTGGTGGATTTTGCAGTACGTTCGACAATGGTTGTGCTTGAGGAACAACTGCATTCTCATTATTTACATAAATTTTAGCATCGTTATTAATAAATGATGAGAGTTGTGATTGGTTCTCTGTTGAACCAAATCCAGTTTGTGTTCTGACGTTTTGGCTAATTTGTACCCAAATCTTACCATCCCAACGATATAATAGTTGTGGTAAGTAATCGATGCGCAAGAAATAATCGCCAACTGCGGGATTTGGTGGGAAACTGATACCTGCACCTGTTGGGAATCCGTTTGGAGCACTGCCGTCTCCTGTCATGTAACCAGTTGTGTAACCAAATGCTTGTGGTGTTTGTCTTGAAATAAACTGATATGCAGGATCGCAGTCTGCTCTAAAGTCCATAACACTTGTTACTGTGCCAGTGAAACTTGGTAAACTTGGGTCCTGATCGGCTGTAGCGTATGTGTTATCAGCAGTACCATATGGTCCTGTGATCACAGTTCCCAATGATGCTATCTTTAGAACTTTGATTCCATCAACACGACCACTACCACCTGCGGTTTTTTCAGGTGCTTGTTCAACTATCTGTAAACTTGCTTGAACGAATTTGTCAATCTTATCAGGTACAAATTTACCCACACCATTCATTTCTTGCAGTTTTGCTAATGCACTCTTTGTAATCTTAATACCAACACTTGGGTTTTTATACTTACTATTGCGATATATTACAATCTTAGCATCCTGCAATTGCATTGGTGCATTGGGGAAGTTTTGGAATGGATTAGGTGCAAGCACACCGATCGGTGGAGCAGGAGCGAACGGATGGGGAGCAGGTATTGTGTTACCTTCCTCATTAGTAATGTATTCACCATATGTAGGTACGACATACAACTGACTTTGATCGTAACCTGATTTTGGTACAAGCAATTCTGCGTCTGCAAGAACAGCATCATTGATAGCAATGTTCTTGTTGTATGTAGAAATGATATCTGCAAGTCCACCATTTGAAACCAATTGCCAGTATGTTGCATTCGGTGGATATGTTCCTGCAGGAACATCGGCTAATGATTTGTAAATTAAACCACCAAATGTAACAGTATAGCCCTCTGGATAAGGTTTTGTCTTATCCCAGTTACCAAGATAATTGTCTTGATTGATAGGTTGTGTAAGAATATCTGAAAACTCCTCGCTATTAACAAGAGGTTCACATTTGATACGCCATAGATGAGGATACCATGTTTGTGTGAAACCTTCACTGGCATAGTTTGCATCAGTGATTTGCATAAAACGTTTTAGTGCAACAGGAATAGTTTCACTTAAAGGATTGTAATCTAGCAAGTGAGGTAATTCAATAACATCACCTACCATTAACTTACGACCAATGATATCAATCATATCATTGTAATGAACTGTGATAAAAATAATATCGTTGTTTAAGAATAAACCAAACTGACTTAAATCAAAGTCAAGATTTTGTACATTGTAATGCCCGCGCAATCTATAGATATTTGGATCATATGTTCTATCACGGTTTTCCATGAATAGTAAGTCTTGAATGTTCGTAGGACTTAATGTTTCATATTGTGGTTGGGTAGGGTCTGTACTTGGACCTTGATCAGTAGGTCCCAAATATTTGTGAACATACAAATCAGTACCACCGGCGGTTAGCATATCCGAAATCGTGCGATCTAGGAATCTGTAATCATTCTGTTTATTGGGACGGTATAGGCTTAATCTTGGCATACTGTATTTATCGAATTTTTTTGGATAAAAAGGCTTGACATTTAATCAGTTTTAGTGTATACTGCATAAGTATCGTAAAACTACGGAGATTTTCTATGGCTCGCAAGCCCAATTTTAAAGTACAAACTCATTCTTTTGTGCGTGACCTTAATCCAAAAGATGCAGATGCCCAATATTATGGGTCTGAGCCACTGTTTGAAACTCAGCCTGATGATGCTGATAGGCAGTATAAATTGGGTAACGCATTTAATTGGTACTCAAAGTTTTATTCTCAGCCTGATGCTAAAGACTTTTATATCCAATATCTTGAAGCCAACAACGGCAAAGACAAGATTAAGTTTGTAAAGAAGGCTCCTGATCACAAGGTTCATACGTCAAGGGGCTGGATGGCACGACTGTCTTTGCGTGGTCTAGTACTCAATGAAAGCGAACTTGCACGTATCAATGAAGAAATTGATCGCCTAGTGCAAATTGGCAAGGGCGAAGAAAAGAACGAAATCGCTGAAGAAGCCAAGCCCAAAGTTGAACGCAAGAACATTCAGGAAATCATGCGTGAAAAGGCAAGTGAAGCCGCAGGTGAACTTGAAGGATTTTTTGACGAATTCTGTATTGCAGGGTATCCCAAAGACTTTGAAACTAAAAAGCGTGTTAGTGCAGAATTAGGTGAACGCAACATTCTGCCACAGCACGTTGCTCCAATCATTAATCATTGGGAAAAGGTTCTTGCTGAATATGTTGAATTGCAAGGTGGCAAGGATGCACAATTGAACGAAGCCTATGCACGTATGTCTAAGATGCAAGTTAGATATATGATTAAGTTTATTGAATCTGTTATTGCTGATTTGCATGGATACGCAAGTGTCAAGAAGGCAATGAAGGCTCCTCGCAAGCGTAAGGCAGTGCCTGTTGAAAAGGTAGTTGCTAAACTCAAGCACATGAAGGCATTCAAGGATGAGGCTACTAAACTTGATCTAGTGGGACTTAGCCCTGTTAAGTTGCATCACTGTACTGAGGCATGGGTTTATGATACTGCGAAACGCAAGATGCATCACTACATTGCCGATGAGTATGCAAAGTCACTGACTGTCAAAGGTAACACATTGTTTGGATTTGATCCAAAGCAAAGTGAAGTCAAGACGCTACGCAAGCCTGCTGAACAGATCAAAGCACTTACTGGTAGCAAGCCCGCGGCACGTAAGTACTTCAAGGATATCAAGGCAGTTGCTACAGCACCAAATGGTCGTTTCAACGACAAGATGATTATTCTTAAGGCTTTTTAATTGAGTAAAACATGTTTAATTGCAGGCTGTAGTCATACAGCAGGATCAGAAATTGACGGGGACACGGATAGTCCCTTCAATCGTCAACATAGTTATGGCAACTTGCTTGCAAATAAATTAGGATACACTCCGATCAACATAGCAGTAAGTGGATACACTAACAGCGCAATTGCTCGGAGTGTCCTAGAATATTGTAGTGAGCATGATACTAGCGACTTATTTGTTGTAATCGGTTGGTCTGAAAGTTCACGTATTGAGGCACCATTTGCTTATCCAACTTGGCATCAAGAAAAAAATGGAAAGTATTGTGATTGGTTCTCTAATTCATCTACTGACTTTTTACAAATAAATGTAAACTATACCGGTTATTCAGACCGTGAGCGTGACATACAAGAAGACTATCGTAGGTTCGTAGTCAATCGTACTGAATACATGGAAATTACAAGTGCCAATTTAATATTACAACTACAGTATTTTTTCAAAAGCAAAAATATTGATTATGTAATGTGTAACACAGCACATATGTTTTCACCTGAAAATCACAAACATCTTAAGTTTTATTTTGATAGTTTTGACAAAACTAATTACTATAATTTTGACGATAACAAACAATCATTCTATCCTAAGTATATAGATTTAGGGTACACAAATTTAAAAGCACAATATGGACATCATTCTGCATTACCACACGAACTATATGCAGACGAATTATACAATTTTATAAAGGAAAAACATGACACAGCAAATTGATTTGAACAAATACAAAGACTTTGTACAAGCCGTAACTAGTGAGCCTAGCAATAATCTAACCTCATTCGTTGATAGGCTTGACCGACTAGATAGCAACTTTGAAGCCTATGGCAGTGAAGGTGAATACCTACATGGCCCTGATGTTAATGTTCCATTACTGCTTACTGCATGTTTAGGACTTGCGGCTGAAAGTGGGGAATTCATTGAGATTCCTAAAAAGATTTACTTTCAGGGTAAGCCACTTACAGACGAAAACGTATTCCATATGAAACGTGAATTAGGCGATATCATGTGGTATTGGATCAATGCTTGTCGTGCATTAAATCTTGACCCCAATGAAGTTATTGCTGAGAATGTTCGTAAACTTGAAAGCCGTTATCCCGGTGGCAGTTTTGACGTATGTCATAGTGAGAATCGTAAAGAGAATGATCTTTGATTTATGCGGCCCAAGGATCCATAATTACAAAGGTTCCGTCATCTCTCTTCATTACGTTGGTATAATAATCGCCTGCAATATCAGTAACGACACCTAGTTTATTTGCGCCGGCGATTAATTTCTCCATAGCTTTGTATAATGATTGAAATTTAGTTTTAAAATAATTATAATCTTTAATATATTTCATAACTGAAATATCATCATCGGGGTGTAATTGTCTAAGTATGTGATTATATATTTGTTCAAGACTATAACCATAATCTGCTAACTGGCCCATATAACCTATAATATAATCTTCTATTGGGCTGAGTTTTTTTAACCTTTCCATTTCATACATTTTGAACGGTTGTCCTGCTATATTTTCCGCTTTAGTTTGATAGAATTTTGGATAATGAATATTAGGATTTTTAATTATAAATTTCAAAAATTTGTCTTGTAAACTTTCTGCTGACGATTGAATAGAATCGTTATTGTATTTTGATACTAATATTTTAACCACCATGTTATGATCTTTTTTGCCGTAAACTACCCCATAATTTCCAGAACCAAGTTTAGTCCAACCCAAATCTTTCATATACTTGGATATATCTTTTCTGGTTAGTTCTTCTTCTATGTCTTTTATTAACATGATTTAGTATTTATACTTCCCTGATAAATAATAACAACGGGGAATTATTATGCCAGAAAGCACAGCCAGTTTTTTAAGTACACCATCTAACTATAACTTAGAAGAATTAAAACAAGCACTATTTCAAAATATTACATATCGTTTGGGTGGCGGAATCATCGATCTAGAATTAGATCCTGAACACTATGAGGCTGCATACAACTATGCAATCAAAGTGTATCGCCAACGTGCGCAAAATGCTACCCAAGAATCCTACACATTAATGACAGTTATTGAAAATGTGGACACTTACACATTGCCACAAGAATTCATTAATGTTAGAAGTTTGTTTAGACGTACAGTGGGCCTTGAAACTGGTCCAAGTTCAAGCAGTTTTGACCCGTTCTCAAGTGCTATTCTTAACACATACTTGCTAAACTATAACTATACAGGTGGTATGGCAACATACGACTTTTATGCAGGTTATGTTGAATTGGCAGCACGTATGTTCGGTGGTTTCTTGACGTATACATTTGATCCTGTTACTAAAGTTCTTAGAATCACACGTGACTTTAAGGGCAGTGGCGAACGCATTCTTATTTGGGCAGACGTTCAACGTCCTGAAGCAGTTATCCTACAAGATCCGGGTGCAGGTGTTTGGATTGGTGACTTTATCTTAGCACAATGTAAAGTTATCATTGGCGAAGCACGTGAAAAGTTTGGTACTATTGCAGGCCCAGGTGGTGGTACAACATTGAACGGTACTGCTATGAAAGCCGAAGGTGCCAAAGCCCAAGAAGTTTTAATTGACGAACTCAAGCGTTATGTTGATTACAGTCAACCATTGACATGGATTCAAGGTTAAAATGAAGATCAAAGAATTGATTAGAGAAAATCAACAAATTGTTGATGCTAGTCATATCTATTCGATTGTCAAAAAGATCCATCGCAACTTTAATGACTTTGATGAGGGCGATATTACAGATCGTATCTATTGGTTTGATCAATATAAACTTGTGAACTTCCCTTTATCTAAGTTGAATCTCAATGAATGGGATGTTGATGAAGATTTAGTAGCAGATAATATTGCTAAGATTATGAAATCTCAGCATACTATGCCACCAGTAGTAATTGACCCATTTACTAATTCTATCATCGACGGAACTCATCGTGCGAATGCATATGCTAAATTGGGATACGATACCATCCCTGCTTATATAGGGTCAATTAAGTCTAGTAGTTATGGTGAACATGAATCACCGGACGATGAGTATTGAACCTAAACGCTTTATTTTGTCAAACTCATGTAATATAATAAGTACTACGGGAGTTTTTCTATATGATCATTGGTATTACAGGTTTTATTGGTAGTGGCAAGGATACAGCCGCAGACTACCTAATTCGTTTTCATGGTTTCAAAAAATTAAGTTATGCAGGTGCGCTTAAAGATGCAGTATCAGCAGTATTTGGTTGGGAGCGTGAATTGCTTGAAGGATCAACTAAAGCAAGTCGTGAATGGCGAGAACAAGTAGATACATGGTGGGCAGAACGTCTTGGTATGCCACATCTTACCCCAAGATGGATTCTACAGTACTGGGGCACAGAAGTTTGTCGCAATGGGTTTCATAATGATATTTGGGTATCTAGCGTAGAGAACAAACTTAGAAACAGCAAGGAAGATATTGTTATTACTGATTGTCGTTTTGTCAATGAGGTGCTTGCTATTAAAAATGCAGGTGGTATCACTATGCGAGTAGAACGAGGTGAACGACCTGTATGGTATGATGCCGCAGTATCATATAATCAGGGTGAGAAGGGCAACATGTCTTGGGCATTGAGTAAACATAAACTTGAAGTACACAATGTACATGCCAGTGAGTATAGTAGTGTTGGATTAAACTACGACTATTATGTTGATAACAATGGCACAATCGATGAATTGCATAAACAGTTAGAATCTATAATCAACTTGTAAGTCCCCACGCTTCCAATTAACTTCTTTCTTTTTAACTACTTCAATACAGTTAAGACAAACACTACGTAAGTTCGTAAAGTTAACATTGTTCAAATCACCGTCAATATGAAACACGGTAATTTGAGTGGGGTATAACGCTTTGAAACCACATAAGTCACATGTGGTTTTCTTTTTGTATCCAGATTTTTCCCAATTGCTGATTCTGGATTTCTTTTTATTTTTTCCTTTTGATTGACCGCATGGGTCACATATACTCCTATAGTGAGTAACACCGTCACGTTTATAATTGACAGCGCAATAGTTCTTATTGCAAGTTTTACATATAGGTCTATTGATCATATTGTATTTATAACCTTCGAAGGTTCGCTAACAGACGGTTTTTTTGAATTTATACTAAATAATAATACAACTCAGGTGGTAAACCTCATAATTTTACAAAAGGAAATTTTATTATGGCACTAGTATCCCCAGGCGTAGAAGTAGATATCATTGATCAAAGTCAATATCTACCAGGCGCAACAAACTCAACCCCTTTCGTGCTTATCGCTACAGCGGCGAATAAAGCAGATCCAACTGGTACTGGTGTCGCACCAGGTACTACAGCCGCTAATGCTGGACAACTTTACTTGATTACAAGTCAACGTGATCTTGTTCAAACATACGGTACTCCATTCTTCTATACAACATCAAATGGTGTTCCTATCCAAGGATATGAATTAAACGAATATGGTCTATTGACTGCATATTCAGCACTTGGTGTAACAAACAGTTGCTATGTATTAAGAGCAGACATTGACTTAGCAAGTTTAGTAGGTCAAACAGGTCGCCCAACTGGTAACCCTGTTGATGGAGCATATTGGTTAAATACAACTACAACAACTTGGGGTATTAATGCATTCAATGCGGCAACAGGTTCTTTTGAAGCAATTAGTCCTATCGTTATTGATAATGCTTCACAACTATCAGGTGGTGTTCCGTTAAACAGCATTGGTTCAATTGGTCAATATGCTGTTAACTCAATTCCAAATTACGAAGATCCTAATCAATCAAGCGCACAAACATATTTCTATAAAGCACCAAATAATACTTGGGTAGCAGTAGGATCACAAGCATGGTTGAACGCATGGCCAACAATTCAAGGTACAAACTCAGGCCCAACCTTAACAGCAGGTAATACATTAACACTTAATATTAGTGGTGGTGGTTCAGTAACGGTTACCGTAGAGGCTTCACCAAATAACGTAGTTTCTGTATTAGCAAGCCAAATCAATGCATTAGGTTTAGGTTATTTGACAGCAAATGTTGTTGGTGGTAAATTAAACATTTATTCATCACAAATTGGTGGAAGCACTAGCGTAAATCCTAAGTACTTGACAATTTCAGGTTCAGGAACTATCCTAAATGATTTAGGTATTGATCCAGGCAATTACTATCAACCACAATTCATTTATGGAACATCTGCTCAACAGCCATTATGGCAAGCAAGTCAGCAGTTCCCTGCTCCATCAGGTTCAGTATGGATTAAGGTAGGTTCTGCTGGTAGTGGTTTCAATCCAGCAATTAGTGAATGGAGTTCAGCAACACTAAGTTGGACATCAAAAACAGCCAACTTAGCAACAAGTGACTGGGCTGTTAATGCATCATTGGATTCAACAGGTGGTTCATTAATTCCAGCAGGCACTGTTTATTCACAATATAACTTCAATATTGCACCAGCAGCCACATACCCAGCACTTCAAGGTCCAATCTATTATTGGGAACGTGTTGCAACTGGTCCAACTATTGCAACAGGTACTGTAACAGACTTTAACTGGACAAGTGGTACTACACATCTTTATGTACAAGCAAGTATCCCTGGTACAAGTTCATTGAGTTCATACTATACTGTTAATATTCCAAGTACATGTACTGCAACTCAATTTGTAACAGCATGGTCAGCGGCAGGCATTCCTTTCACAAGTGCAAGCGTTGCAACTTCAGGTGCTATCGTTCTTGAGCATACAGAAGGTGGTGCAATTGTATTGAATGACGTTAACTTGTCAACAGGCGTAAGCAGTGGTGTGTTAGCGGCAGCAGGTTTCGTAGCAGGAACTACTCCTTTCGTTAAGACAGGTCCGTTCGTAACAACTAACTTGAGTCAATACAATACAGGTATTGCTTTCACACCAACTCAGTTATCAACTTCAGGTGTTGGTACTGGATTACAAATCAATGTAATTAACAACAACACAATTTATAATGTTTCACCATCAACTTTTGCATCAGCAGGTTCAGGCTATGCAGTAGGTGACACAGTAACATTCAGTGGTGCTGTATTAGGTGGCAATCACCCAGCAAATGACTTAGTTGTTAAAGTAGTATCAGTAAGTGGCGGTGGCGGTGTAACAGGATTAACATATGTTTCTGGTACAGGCGCTCAAACTTACAGTCTACAAATTTCAAACTGGGTAGAGTTTAGCATGACACCAAGTTTTGGTGCTCCAGTAGCGGCTCCAGCAGATGCTACAAATTGGTTCTTCTCAGTAGTTGACCAAGTTGATATCATGGTTAATACAACAACAGGTTGGAAGGGTTATGGTAATAGTAACTATGACTTGAATGGTTTCCCAACAACTGGTTCAAATATGACTGATCCAAATGGTCCTATCTGTTCTGCACTTCCACCAACAACACAAAGTGATGGCGTAACTGCTCTTGCTTATGGTGATCTTTGGGTTAACACATTAGACCTAGTAAATTATCCATTAATCAGTCGTTGGCAATCAGTCAACAGTGTTGATCAATGGGTATTAATCGATAATACAGACCATGTAAATTCACACGGTATTGTGTTTGCTGATGCACGTTGGGCAACTAACGGTGATACAAGTCCAGTTGATGATCCGATCCCAACAATTGCAAGTTTGTTAATGAGCAACTACTTAGACTTAGATGCTCCAGATGCTAACTTATATCCAGTAGGAACATTGTTGTTCAACACAAGACGTTCAGGTTATAACGTTAAACAGTATCGTTCAAACTATTTCAATAGTGACAGATTCCCTGATCAAGACTTGCCAACATATCATGATACATGGTTATCAGTATCAGGTGCTGATGCAGGAACAGGCGTACCTTACATGGGTGCAGCCGCACAACGTAACATGGTTGTTACTGCTATGAGAGCAACAATTTCAACTAACCAAGCGATCAGAGATGAAGATAACTTCTTCAACTTAATGGCAGCACCAAACTATTGCGAATTGCAACCAGATATGGTAACATTGAATGATGATCGCGGTGACACAGCATTCATCGTTGGTGATACTCCAATGACATTACCTGCTAATGGTACAGCAATTGCGGCATGGGCAAACAATGCGGCAGGTGCTACATCAACAAGCGTAAAAGGTTGCGTAACACGTAACACATATTTGGGTCTATTCTATCCAAGTGGTATTACTGACGACTTGCAAGGTAACTTAGTAGCAGTTCCCCCATCATACATGATGTTGAGAACATTCTTAAGAAATGACCAAATTGCTTATCCTTGGTTAGCGGCAGCAGGTACACGCCGTGGTATCATTGATAACGCAACTAACATTGGTTATATTGATGCTGTAACAGGTAACTTTGTAACAAGCAAGACAAGTCAAGGTATCAGAGATGTATTGTATACACACAACATCAACCCACTAGTATTCTTTACTGGTAATGGATTGTTAAGTTTCGGTAACATCTCAAGTTATGCATCACAATCTGCATTAGATAGAATTAACGTTGCAAGACTTATCTGCTATCTAAGATACAACTTGGCAGTTGCCGCAAGACCGTTCATCTTTGAACCTAATGATGCATTGACAAGAAGTCAGATTTCAGGCGTTGTTCAAACATTGCTTGTTGACTTAGTAGCGAAACGTGGTATCTATGACTACTTGGTAGTCTGCGATAACAGTAACAATACTCCTGCAACAATTGATGCTAACGAACTTTGGGTAGACGTTGCAATCGAACCTGTGAAGGCAGTCGAGTTCATCTATATCCCAGTACGTATCTTGGCAACAGGTACATTAGGTGGCCAAGGTGGCAGTAAGTAATAATAATGATGCCCCGCAAGGGGCATCATTAAGTGATAAATACATATATAGGAGATAAAAAATGGCAACAGCCTCACAATCATTGTTCAACATGACAGTCGCAGGAGATACATCAGGCGGCAACCAAGGTCTGTTGATGCCTAAACTACAATTTAGATTCAGAGTTGACTTTCTAAATTTTGGTGCAAGCGCAACACAGGGTCTAAGTTTGACTAAACAAGTTATCGATTGCGCAAGACCGCAAGTACAATTTGACGATATTACATTAAACGTATATAACTCAACAATGTATCTAGCAGGTAAACCAAAATGGCAAACTCTTGCAATCAACATTCGTGATGATGCATCTGGTTCAGTTTCACTTGCAGTTGGTTCACAAATTCAGAAGCAATTCGACTTTGTTGAGCAGGCTTCAGCGGCTACTGGTCAAGACTACAAATTCCAAACTAACATTCAAATTCTTGATGGTGGTAACGGCACTGCTGTTCCTGCTGTGTTAGAAACTTGGGAATTGTATGGATGTTATATCCAACAGGTTAACTATCAAACATTGAACTACGGTACAAGTGATGCGGTAACAATCGCATTAACATTACGTTATGATAACGCAATTCAAGCACCGCTTGGTTCTGGTGTTGGTACACCTGGTCTACAAAATCAGACAGGTTCATCAGTAACTGGTATCGGTCAGTAATACTGAGTAAAAATGTCAGGGTTTAATCAGAACCTTTTAGTAAACGCCGCAGTAGGCGCACTTGAATCTTTGGTCGGAGGGTCTGTACTTAATGGTACAGGCTACTCTGGTCCAAGAACTCAAACTGGTTCTTACTTCGGTGAATACCTACGTGATTATACCCACGCAAGCAAAATCTTTAGGACTAATTCTTATCAGAATACTCCTAAATTCAAGTATCTATTTCACACATATTTTAAAATTAATACCGAGGCAATGCAATTTTTTAATGGCGGCCGCAGTGGTACAAATGTACTTCCCACAAGTAGTTATGGACTATTAGTTAAAGATATTAAACTACCAAGTTTTAATATTACTACACATCAACTTAATCAATACAATAGAAAAAGAATCGTACAAACAAAAATTAAGTACGAACCAGTTGAAGTAAGTTTCCATGATGACAATGGTGATACTATTAATGGTATGTGGCAAGCATATTATCAATATTACTATCAAGACAGTTTAAATGTGAATGCACAATTCAATGGTGCAAGAGGTGGTAACGGTGGTGCAATTAATTACAATCAAAGAAACATTTATGATAATAATATAGGTGGAGATAATGGTTGGGGTTATGATGGTACTTATCCAAATGGCACACAAAAAAAGATTCCGTTTTTTGATAGTATTACTGTATTTGGATTCAACCAACACAATTTTACTGCCTATACATTTATTAACCCATTAATTACTAATTTTTCACATGATAATTATAGTTATAATGAAACTAATGGTATCATGCAAAATAGAATGACCTTTGACTACGAAACTGTAACATATGATTTTGGTCATTTAGATGGTCAAGATCCAAGCAATATTATTCCTGGTGGTTTTGGTCAAACTGCAAATTACGATACAACTCCAAGTCCTATTATGGCAGCAGGTGCAAACAAATATGCACTTGGACAAGGTGGTTTAGTACCTTCACTAGGTGGCGCATTAACACAACAACCTGCAGGAAGCACATTAGCAGCCGCACAAACTGCAGGTGTTTCGTATGCATCTTTATATTCTCCACCTAATCCAGACCCTTCAGCCGCACTAAATGCAGGTGCAGTTGCCGCTACAGCAGGTGTAACATCTGCATCTAGTACTAGAAACGTATCATTTAATATTCCGGCATTGGGGTCTACTGGTAGTACTTATGGTACAGGTACTGCAAACTATCCAGTTATCAATGGCGCTACAGCACCAACTCCAATCACTAATGAACCCCTTGCAGGACAACAAAATAACAGCGCAGATTTAACACCTAGTTCTGTTGGTCAAAATCAAGCAGACTTTTTAGACCCAACGAGTGACGCTGAGTTCTTAGGACCATAATATTATTTGACTAAATAATGTTATGCAACAAGCCTTTTCATCAATAACAACCGATAGAGATAGTATATCACAGACTGTAAGAATCTATGATAACTTCTATAGCACCACATTAAATGTTAACGGTGCAGAATATGATTTAGTATTTTCTTATTTCAAGGGTACTAGTCAGAACAATACTATTGCGGCAAATTTTACAGCACTTCTTTTTAGTATTTCACAACAAACTAAAATTCCAGTACAGCAATTGCTTGAAGCATTGCAAGGCACTAATAATACATTACAAGCAAATAACTTATTGTGTTACTACTTAAACACATTCAGAGCCAAAGCAGCCATGTACGGTACTGGTAATATTCCTCAACCCAATCAAGCAGTTCAAAGAAACGTAGTGTTATGATATGGCTAAATGGGCACAAGGAACTTTTACTCCAACTCAACCTCAAAAGTATATAGGCAAGCATAAGCCTAGATATCGTTCAGGTTGGGAACTTACGTTCATGACCTTTTGCGACACACACAAGAACGTATTGTATTGGGCTAGTGAAGCAATGACAATACCTTATATTCATCCTTTTACAGGAAAACGTACTAACTATATCCCAGATTTTTTTGTAGTGTATGAAAACAAATACGGTAAAAAGATAGCAGAAGTTGTAGAAATAAAACCAAAAAAACAAAGTTTAATTGAAAGCAAAGTAGCAAATGCTAAAGATAGAATGGTAGTTGCTATCAATCATGCCAAATGGAAAGCCGCAATGGCATATTGTCAAAGTCAGGGATTTACTTTTAGAGTTATCACTGAGAACGATTTGTTCAGGAACGGAAAGGCATAAAATGTTTAGTACGTACATAGAAAAGAACAAAGACTTATTTCCAAAAGTGTTTGTACTGCATGATACTGGTATGAGTACAAGACAGATATCATTAAAATTGAGAATTTCATGGGATAAAGTAAATTACATTTTGACAAATAAAGATAGACTAAATACTCTATGACACGTAAACTTGAAGAATTATTTGACATGACTGAAAGTGAGAAAAATGAACTCACTATGCCCATTCCTGAAATTGCACAGGAAGTTACTACAGAAGCACTTAGTAATTTAGAAAAGATTGAAACAGCATTACCGCAAGTCAGAGGACTAGAAGCCGCTGATACTGAAATGGATGAGTTGGCAAACCTAGCAACAAGTAGTTATAAAGACTTGATGGATTTGGGAATGCAAGTAGACAGTAGATTTAGTAGTGAAATCTTTGGTGTTGCTAGTAATTTATTAGGTCATGCAATTACAGCAAAAACTGCTAAACTAAATAAAAAGTTAAAGATGATTGACTTACAGTTGAAGAAAGCGGCGTTGGATCAACGTCAGGCTGCTAAGTCAGAAGAGATCGAAAACACCCCATTAGGTGAGGGTAAGTCATTAGATCGCAACGAATTGCTCAGAGTTCTCAGCGCAAAAACTGAGACTAAATGATAAATATAGTATACGGGAAATAAATTATGAAGAGCCTCAAACAATACATTGTCGAAAGTGTACATACATATGATTACACTATTAAAATTGCCGGTGAGATTGATAAGAACTGGTTAGATATGTTCAAGTATAACTTGAATAAGTTTGACCCTGTTGAAATCTCTGCACCAACAAGCACGCCAATTCAAAAAGACCCATATGGGTTCCCTGATATTCATAATGAACCTGTTACTATCATTAAAGCAAAATTCCGTTATCCTGCAACAGAACCAATGATTCAACAAATTGCACAATTGCTAGGATACAATGTCAATATGGTTCGCATGGTAAATAGCAAGTACGATGACAGCATCAATAGCGAATCAGAACAATACGCCAATCAAATGAAAAACAGCCCTGTGTTAACTCACGAAGAGGAAACAGAAGCAGGTGCTAAGGCAGCAAGTAAAGCATATGCTGGTTCATACTTAGACAGTATCAAGGATCAAGCAAAAGGATCAAAAATTGATTATCAATATGATGGAAAGAAAACTCCAGATGCATTTGATCCATTCAAGCCATACTTAGATGATAAGAAGTTAGGTGACATGAGTCCTATGACTAAAATTAAAATGCCACCTAAACCAAAGACTGGTGCAATGGTTTAATTAATTAAGGACGACACATTATGAATTTTAAAGACATGTTAGAAAAAATAAGCCAGTTATCAGAGGCTACTGAAAAAACTAAAACTGGTGTTAAGCACACTGGTAAGTATGGTAAAGAGTATGATACTGATGAAGAAGGCGAAGAAAAGAAAGAGCCAGTCGCAAAGCGTGGTCGTGGTCGTCCTGCAAAAGACAGCGAAGAAACAAAATTTGATACCAGTGCTTTAAGTAAAGCAATGGGTGGCAAAAAGCCAAAGAAAGAAGTAGGTACAGTTTCTAAAAAGCATACATTGAAAGATTGGATTGAAAATGTTGAGAAAAATCTTCTTAACGAAGCACCAACTCCAGTTCCTGTAATGCAACAAGGTAGCAATAAACCAGCAGGCGCAGGCATTGTTACTATCAACGATCCTAACTTAAAAAACACATTAGGCCCTACACTTGATAACTTGGCACAACAGAAAAAGATTAGTGTAGTTACAACAGGTCAAACTTCACCTGCTACAACTGGTGGTTCAACTCCTGGCGTTGCACAATCAAATCAAAATCAACAAGGAACACAAGCAATGGCTGAAGATAATTTAGATGAAAAAATCGAAGGCGGTGTTAAACTAAACCCTGCAAAGAAGGGTATGTTCAAGGGTAAAACCAAAGCAGAATTAACATCACAGTATAACAAGTTAAAGGCAAGCGGCCCACACAAGAAGGGTTCACCTGCTTTTACTAAGATGAAAGAATTAGCATTTGCTATTCGTGCTAAGAGCGGTTGGGGTAAAGTAGATGAAGCAGATATTGCTTCAACTCAAGGTATTGACACAGAAGGCGCAAACTTAGGCGCTGGTCGTAATCCAAATGCTTTTGAAAGCAAAAAAGCAAAACCAGATTACATTGACTTAGACAAAGATGGCGACAAAAAAGAATCAATGAAAAAAGCTGCCGCTGATAAAAAGAAAAAAGCAGTTAAAGAAAGTGCTAATCACAAAGTCATGGCAGCAAGACTAGAAGGTAAAGCACATGGATTAAAAGGCCATCCACATTGTGGTAAGAACTATGAAGACATGGACGAGTGCATGGCTTATCATCAAGGCTACAAAGAAGGTCTAGATGAGTGTTATGGCATGAGTAGTGCAGGTATGATGGAAACAGAAGGCATGCAACCAGCGGCAACAACTCCAGGAATGGCAAGTCAAGCAATGGCAGGTGGTATGACTGAAGACCATGATGATTCAAGCGAAGCCGCTAAGAGTGCAGTTATCAATCGTATCATTAGACAACATCCAAACTTGTTAGCAAAACATGGCCCAGAAAAAGTCATGGCAGCAGTTGAAAATTGCTGTGGTCACTTAAGTGGCTTAGACGAAATCGGTACCAGTGACGTAAGTGCTTGGGTAAACAATGTTATTCGTGAATTAAAGCACCACGATGTCGAAGAAGGCAATGCATTTACAGGTGCGCTTGCTAAGACACCAAAAGGTGGTAAGTTCACAGTAGGTGGAAAAACATTTACAGATAACTCAAACTATGATAGCAAGATTGACGAATATGCATTTGAATCATGGGACAAAGAGTTAAGCAACCTATTAAACGAAAGTACAGAAACAATTAACGAAGGCTTAACAGTTTCAGTAAGTAAAGGTCAACAAGGATCACCTGATTCAGTAAGCATCAATGCAAGTGACAGCGAAGCAGATCAAGTACTTGCTTTCATAAAGCAAGCAGGTTTAGGTTTGTTTGGCGATGAGCATGGCGAACATTTACCAGCAACTGTTCCCGGTGAACACGCTGTTGAATTAGAACCAGCAATGCCAAAGATTGACGTAGTTGATGACCATGAAGGTATGATGGCATTAATGAGAAAAATGTCAGGTGGCGATGATCATGGACATTCACATGCTGGTTCAGAAGACTATGCTGACGAAGAAAGTACTGATGAAGAAGCATGTAACGAATGTGGCATGGCTTATGAATCATGCGGTTGCGAAAAAGAAATGGTCGATGAAGTTGAATCAGAAGATCAAATGATGTACAAAGTTGCAGAAGATAATCCACCAGACAATGGTTCAGCAAACTCAATGAATGCAACTAAGGGTAACAATGCGGCTAATACAGCATTAGCAATTGCTGATAAAGATGGTATGGCTGAAAGTGAAGTTTCAGAAGGTTGGGATCCAGTAAAAGAAGTAAAACAATCTGCTATAGAATATATGAAAAGTGCTGGAATACGCAACGTACATGATTTAGATGCAGAAGCTATTCAA